>Ga0209013_10000280_pt1 | contig 44504 bp, 38 predicted proteins | sample Cruoilmetagenom2_FD_187291 | JGI IMG/M metagenome (GOLD analysis project Ga0209013, IMG submission 187291) | Oil polluted marine microbial communities from Coal Oil Point, Santa Barbara, California, USA - Sample 2 (SPAdes) (version 2) | ecosystem: Environmental > Aquatic > Marine > Oil seeps ...
TTTTCAAGGTGGAAGCCCCCCATTTCGATAGTACTCGATAACAATAAATCATTCATGGTTGTAATGCAATCTTTCTTCATCGTTTAGGACGCAACTGATATAAAATGTGTAAAGAGCCCGCAAGACTCTTTTTTATTTCCGATAATTAGTAACTTGCCGCCCGATTCAAAACCGGCCACATGAACATTGGAATAACAGGTGCCAACGGGCACATCGGCGCCAACCTGACCAGGATATTACTGAAACAGGGCTATCAGATTAAAGTCCTTGATTACAACGACACAAAAGGCATCGAAGGCCTGGATGTGACTAAAGTAAAGGGAAACCTTAACGACCCCGGCAGCCTCGATCGTCTTTGTGAAGACGTAGACGTGCTGTATCATCTGGCAGCTTACATATCTATAGGCAACGAATCCTACGACTTACTGCATAAAGTAAATGTGGAAGGCACGCAGAACCTGGTTCGCGCAGCCAAAAAAGCAGGGGTTAAAAGGCTTGTCTATTTCAGCACCATCCATGTGCTGGACCACCACCCGCTGGACCAGCCGCTGGACGAAACGCGCCCGCTCGTCACCGACTCACCGCAAGCTTACGAGCGCACCAAATCAATCGTCGAAAAGTGGATCCTTACGCAACATTCCGATGACTTCGAGATCGTTATTATAAATCCTACCGCTGTGGTCGGTCCGGATGACTACAAGCCCTCGCTGATGGGACAAATGCTCCTGAAACTCTACAAGGGTAAACTGCCGTTTTTGGTTCCCGGCGGCTACAACTGGGTGGATGTACGCGATGTGGCCGCAGCATCGGCCAATGCACTTACCAAAGGGCGCAGCGGCGAAAGTTATATCCTGTCAGGCGGATGGCACAGCCTCAAAGAAATTGCCTATGTTATGGAACAGGGAACAGGGAAAAAGATCAGAAGTATAATCCTCCCCTACCGGATGGCTTATATCGGCGTTCCCTTTATTAAAATGTGGTCGGCCCTTACCAGGCAGAAGCCGCTCTACACCAAAGAATCGCTGGACATCATCCGTCAGGCGAACAAAAACATACGGAACGACAAAGCCCGGAAAGAACTGGATTACAGCCCCCGGCCTTTTTCAGAAACCATTACCGACACCATGAACTGGTTTAAAGAAAACAAATATATTTAGCCATGATTTCGGAAACAACATATGTTACCGCCCTCTTTCTGTGGATGGGCCTTGCCGTAGTTATTTTTCCTGTTTTACTGAAAATTACGGTTCCTTACGGCAGGCATACCACCAGCACCTGGGGGCCGACCATCAGCAACAAACTGGGGTGGTTTGTTATGGAACTACCGGCCGTAGCCATTTTTTCGTGGTTCTTTTTCACAGGGCCGGTAGAAAAAACCATCCCTCTCTACATATTTTACGGAACTTTTACGCTGCATTACCTGAACAGGATGATCGCTTTTCCGCTCCGCATGAAAGACAAAGGGAAGCGTATGCCGCTAGCCATTGTGGGCCTGGCCATTTTTTTCAATATTTTCAACGGTTTCTTTAACGGATACTGGTTTGGCTACCTGACGCCGGCTTATGAGAACTCCTGGCTTCTGGAACCGAAATTCATCGCCGGAGCCGTGCTGCTGCTTGCCGGTATGCTGATAAATACGACTTCCGATCAAAAATTACTGAGCCTGCGTAAAGGAGGCCGGAAAGGATATTACATTCCGTACGGGGGCATGTTTACCTATGTTTCTTCGCCCAACCTGTTGGGTGAGATCCTTGAGTGGCTGGGCTGGGCGATGATGAGCTGGTGCCTGCCGAGTTTCTCTTTTGCCTTATGGACGATGGCCAACTTGATTCCCCGGGCGCTCGACCATCACCGGTGGTACAGGAAGCGCTTTCCTGACTATCCGAAGGAACGAAAAGCGATCATTCCGTTTATCTTGTAACAAGTAGAAAAAAATTGTTTGCAGATATCTGCTTTTCTCTAATTTTGCCTTCAATAAAACACAGATGACACCACAGCCGGGAGCCTTATTGTCAAAGATCGATTCGCCTGAAGACCTGAAAAAACTTCGGCCGGAGCAGCTTGTGATGCTGGCAGACGAGCTGCGCGATTTTATTCTGGACATCACCTCGGTACATCCCGGACACCTCGGGTCGAGCCTCGGCGTAGTAGAGCTTACCATTGCGCTGCATTACGTGTACAACACGCCTCACGACAAACTGATTTGGGATGTTGGCCACCAGGCATACAGCCATAAAATTTTAACCGGACGTAGGGATGTTTTTCATACCAACCGCAAGTGGCAGGGAATAAGCGGCTTTCCGTCAGTTGATGAGAGTATCTACGACGCCTTCGGCACCGGCCACGCTTCCACTTCCGTTTCGGCAGCACTGGGTATGGCCATTGCTTCGCAGCTGAAAGGAGAAGGCAACCGGCATCATATAGCTGTTATTGGCGATGGCGCCATCACCGGCGGTATGGCCTTCGAAGGCTTTAACAACACGGGCGTTTCCCATGCCGACATCCTGGTTATTTTAAACGACAACGGGATCTCTATCGATAAAAACACCGGGGCATTAAACAGCAGCATGCTGAAAGAGAGCAACCTGTTCAAAGCGATGAACTTCAAATATTTCGGCCCTGTTGACGGGAACGATGTCGGCAAACTTGTAGAAGTTCTTTCGGATATCAAAGAAATAAGCGGCCCGAAATTACTGCACGTCATCACCAAAAAAGGAAAAGGCTTTGAGCAGGCCGAGAAAGAACAGACGAGGTTTCATGCGCCCGGAAAGTTCGACCGCAAAACCGGCAAACAGATCGGTGCCGACACAAACTTCGCCACCTACCAGGAAGTGTTCGGAGAAACGATCATCGAGATTGCCGAAGAAAACGACAAAGTAGTGGCCGTCACCCCGGCCATGCCCACAGGATCCTTTCTCATTGATATGATGGATAAAATGCCCGGCCGGGTTTTTGACGTAGGTATTGCCGAGCAGCATGCCGTCACTTTTTCGGCAGGTCTGGCCATCAGCGGGCTCAAACCTTTTTGCGTGGTCTATTCCACGTTTCTGCAGCGTGCCTACGACCAGGTTATCCACGACGTGGCTCTGCAAAAACTACCGGTAGTATTTTGCATCGACCGGGCAGGGCTTGTTGGCGAAGACGGAGCCACCCACCACGGCGCGTTCGACCTGGCATACATGAGCAACATCCCCAATATGGTGGTGGCAGCGCCCTTTAACGAAGCAGAACTGCGCCACATGATGTACACTGCCTCGGAATATTCCGGCGGACCGTTCTCGATCCGCTACCCGCGAAATTTTGGTGTGCTGGAAAACTGGAAGTCGGACCTGCATGAGCTGGAGATCGGTGTGGGGCGGGAGATTATTTCCGGTGAAGAGGTGGTGATCCTCAGCCTCGGGCATGCCGGAAACATGGCGCTACAGGCCTCGAAAGAACTGACCTCCGAAGGCATCAATGCAGGGGTTGTGGATATGCGCTTTTTAAAACCGCTGGATGAAAAACTGCTGCACCGGATGTTTGAGAAATATACGCACATCGTCACCCTGGAAGATGGCATCGTCACCGGAGGATTAGGCAGTGCCGTAACACAATTTAAAAATAAATCAGGCTACCCAAACAAAGTGACTTCCTTAGGCATTCCCGATAAATTTATTCTGCATGGCTCCATTGCCGAGCTGCAAAAATATTGCGATTTCGATGTGGAAAGCATCAAAAGCCGGATACGGAAACTGCTGACAAACACGTAGCAGACATCCTTAATTTACTGCTTCAACGTATGTTTTTTATTGTATTTTTGCCCTTTAACCAAAATCCGGTGATCGCTTCATGTATGAGTTTATAAAAGGTACCCTGATTGAGAAAAATCCGTCGTATGTTGTTTTAGAAAACAATGGAATCGGTTATCTCGTAAACATCTCGTTAAATACGTTCAGCAAGATAAAAGAGCAAAAGGACGCCAAACTCTTTATCCACTTTTATGTGCGGGAAGACGCCCAGGTGCTGTTCGGCTTCTTCGACGAAACGGAACGGGAGCTTTTCAGGTATTTGCTCTCGGTTTCAGGAGTGGGTGCCAGTACGGCCCGACTGATCTTATCCTCTTTGTCAACCGAAGAATTGTACTCGGCCATTACCCAGGGACAGCCATCTGTTCTTCAGACGGTTAAAGGCGTTGGTGGAAAAACAGCCCAGCGAATTGTCATCGATCTGAAAGACAAACTGACGAAAGCCGAAATAAAGACCGAAAAAGTTGATTTTTCTCACAATACATTAAAGGATGAAGCGTTATCAGGGTTAATGGTTTTAGGTTTTAATAAAACCAGTGCTGAAAAAGCCATCAATAGAGTATTGCAGAAAGGTTTAACAACTAATGTTGAGAGCCTTATAAAAGAGGCGTTAAAAGTTCTGTAGTTAACCAAAAACCGGTCTTCCGGTTTGAGTAAAGGGGAGTGTATTGAATAGGGAAAATAAATATTTTTTCATTATTCGTTTTGTAATTGCGTGGATGATCATTTTGTCGGCGTCGGCTTTCGCTTTTGCTGTGCCCCAGGTAAACTATCCGCCCGACACAATAAGTAGCGGCGACACTTCTCATATCGACCTTATTTTTCCGTTTTCCGACAACACAGGCAATCCCTACCTGGACGGCCAGAATATCAGTCCTCTGTTTCTGCGTGACCCGGAAAATATCGATCGCGAAATAATCTACAATCCCGAGACCGACACCTATGAGTTTGTCAACAAGATAGGTGACTTTATGTACCGTCCGCCTACTATAATGGACTTTGAAGATTATAAGGATTACGACCTGCAGCAAGATATACAAAACTATTGGGACGAACGGGCACAGACAGCCGGAACATCCGACGGCTCGCGTTTGATTCCTAAAATTTATGTGGGCGGCGAAGCCTTCGACCGCATTTTCGGAAGCAACACCATCGACATCAGGCCGCAGGGTTCTGCTGAGGTAAGTTTCGGCATTCTGTCGAACAAACGCGAAGATCCCGCCCTGGACGTCAGGCAACGGCGGACTACCAACTTCGATTTCGATATGCGTATCCAGATGAACGTGGTTGCCAAAATCGGGGATAAAATAGAGTTTAAAGCCAACTACAATACCGAGTCGTCCTTTGACTTTGAAAATACGCTCAAGCTGAAATACGAAGGAAAAGAAGACGAGATCATTAAATTGATCGAAGCCGGTAATGTGAGCTTACCTCTGAGGTCTTCCCTAATCCAGGGGAGCCAGAGCCTGTTCGGAATTAAAACCGAATTGCAGTTCGGTAAAACGCATGTTACGGCACTTTTCTCGGAGCAGCAGAGCGAAACGCAGAATATTACCGTTCAGGGGGGAGCTCAAACAAGTAAATTCGAACTTACCGCCCTCGACTACGAAGAAAACCGGCACTTTTTCCTGGCACATAAATTCAGAGACAATTACGAAAGAGCATTGTCAACGCTGCCCATAATTACTACCGATATCACGGTCACCAAAATTGAGGTATGGGTAACCAATATAGGTGCGGCCACCGAAGAGAACAGGAATATTGTGGCATTTACGGATTTGGGTGAAGGGAAACGTGCTGATATCCATAATCCGTACATCAATCCGTTGATGAATGGTGATGTTTTACCCAGCAACTGGTCGAACGACATGTTGTACAAGATGGACACAGCCCAGATCCGGGATATTAATTCAGTGACCAACTACCTGACAGGCGACCCCTTCGGCATCGGGCAGAATAATTATTTTGTGTCGGGAGAAGACTTTGTAAAACTTGAAAACGCCCGAAAACTGAGGGAAACCGAATATTCGGTAAACACACGCTTAGGTTTTATTTCGTTGAATACGAACCTCAACCCCGACCAGATACTGGCAGTAGCCGTGCAGTATACCGTGATCGGTTACGACAGCGTATTCCAGATCGGTGAATTCTCCGACCAGGGAAATACAGCACCGAACAACCTGGTAGTTAAATTGCTGAAAAGCAGCAACCCTAATACACAGATGCCCATGTGGGATCTGATGATGAAAAACGTATACTCCATTGGAGCTTATCAGGTGCAGCGCAACGATTTTCGATTGAACATCCTGTATTCTGGTAACGAAGAGGGCGTACCGACCGGGTATTTCACACAGGGACCGGAGGATGTTGTTGGAGTTCCGCTGATTCATTTGCTCGGGCTTGACAACTTAGACAACCAGCTCAACCCTGTTCCGAAAGGAGATGGAATGTTTGACTTTATTGACGGTGCTGCTAAACTGGGAGGAACGTTCCAGGCTTCCAACGGACGCTTGTTCTTCACATCTCTTGAGCCATTTGGCAGCTATATAAGAGACTCCGTATTTCCTGACAATCCTGCCTATGCCGATAAATATGCTTACGATTCACTGTATACAACCACCAAAACAGGTGCTGAACAATTTCCCGAAAAAAACCGCTATATTATTGAAGGAATGTATAAATCCCAGTCGGGATCCGACATCAGCCTCAACGCCCTAAACGTACCACAGGGTTCGGTACGGGTAACGGCAGGTGGTGTTCCGCTTTCTGAGAATGTGGACTATACCGTTGATTACACCCTGGGGAGGGTGAAGATCATTAACGAAGGCCTGCTGAATTCGGGTGTTCCGATTAATGTATCCCTCGAAAGCAACTCGGTGTTCAACATCCAGCAAAAACGAATGATGGGCCTGCATGTGGACCATGAAATCAATAAAGACTTCCATATCGGTGGTACCATACTCAACCTGCATGAAAAACCGTTAACACAAAAAGTAAATTACGGAGACGATCCTATATCGAATACCATCTGGGGACTCGACCTCAGCTACCGCACCGAATCACGCTGGCTGACTAATTTAGTCGACAAACTACCCGGCATCTCTACCAATGAAATATCAAGAATATCTGTTGACGGTGAATTTGCACAATTCATCCCCGGTCACTCCAAAGCAGTGGGAAAAACAGGAACATCCTACATCGATGATTTTGAAGGAGCCCAGTCAACCATCGACCTGAAACATATCGGATCGTGGTTCCTGGCGAGTACACCGCAAGGCCAGCCCGACATGTTCCCCGAAAGCATGTCGTCGCAATTCTCCGACCCGTTAGCCTACGGAAAAAACCGCGCCAAATTCGCCTGGTACATCATTGACCCCCTGTTTTACGACCGCTCGGGCGGATTACGGCCATCCAATGTGGATAAAAATGAGATTTCTAAAAACTCCACGCGCCAGGTACTGGAAACAGAAGTATTCCCGAACAAAGACATTCCCAACGGAACGCCAACTAATATTGCCGTTCTTAACTTTGCCTATTATCCCTCCGAAAGAGGACAATACAACTACGATGTAGATCCTCTCCTCAGTCCGCCTACTGCCGGGCTTGACCAAGACGGAACGCTGGCCGAACCGGAGACACGCTGGGGGGGGATCATGCGTAAAGTCGAATCATCAGACTTTGAAGCTGCCAACATCGAATACATCGAATTCTGGATGATGGATCCGTTTACAGAAGACCCTGACAATTCGGGTGAAATGTACATTAACCTGGGTGAAATATCGGAAGACATCCTGCGCGACGGAAGAAAAAGTTACGAAAACGGCCTGCCCGTATCCGTCGATGTTACCGATGTTGACACAACAACATGGGGGCGCGTACCAACCTTGCAGGCGCTTGTCGAATCGTTCAGCTCGGCAGCAGGCTCACGACCATATCAGGATGTTGGGTATGATGGTATCGCCGATGAAGACGAAACAAATTTCTTTGAAAATTCCTACCTGAATGTCATCCGCCAGAAATACGGCGCCAATTCAGGAGCCTATGAACAGGCTACCGATGACCCGTCGGCAGACAACTACCACTATTTCAGAGGGAGCGATTATGACCAAGAAGCACAGTATTCAAGTGTCACTGAACGGTACAAACAATACAACGGAACGGAAGGGAACTCTCCTACAGATGATATTAACCCGGAATCATACCCCACAGCGCAAACAAACCTGCCTAATGTTGAAGACATCAACCACGACAACACCCTGAGTGAGTCCGAGCGGTATTTCCAGTATAAAGTGAAGCTGGATCCGGCAGAGATGGAGGTGGGGAAAAACCATATTACTGACATTCGCCACGCGCAAAACGTACGGCTGGCAAACGGAGATGTTACCGATGTGGACTGGTATCAGTTTAAAATCCCTGTTCAGAATCCGGATAAGATTGTGGGTAATATCAGCGATTTTCGGTCGATACGGTTTATGCGTGTTTTTATGCGTGGTTTTGAAAAGCCCATCGTTGCCCGTTTTGCCACCTTTGAGCTGGTACGAAGTGAGTGGAGAAGATACCAGAACTCGCTGCTGGCAGAAGGTGAATATGTTCCCGGTGACGATGGAAGTGAAACCAACTTTGTTCTTTCAACGGTGAATATTGAAGAAAACGGTCAACGCCAGCCGGTACCGTATGTGATCCCTCCGGGAATTGAGCGGGAAATTAATTTCGGAACCACCAATTATGTTGCACTGAACGAACAGTCGATCCAACTCGAAACAGATAATCTTCTGGACGGAGATGCGCGAGGAATTTTTAAGACGACCGAATTCGATTTCCGGCAATTCAAAAAACTGAATATGTTTGTACATGCCGAAAAACGCTACGAAGAACAGGACCTGGAATATGGTGATATGACTGTTTTCGTACGGATCGGTTCCGATTTTATACATAATTACTACGAATACGAAATCCCTGTAAAATTTACAGCCTGGTATACATCTATCGACCAGCCTGACTCGATATGGCCCGAGGCAAACAATTTTGACATTGACCTGACAAACCTTGTCCAGGTAAAAGAAAACCGGAACGTTGCCATGCGCCAGCCAAATTCGGATCTTGCCTTATACAAACCCTATGTGGAATACGACGGCAAGGCACGGGTAACTGTTTTGGGAAGCCCGAGCATCAGCGATGTAAAAGGCATACTGATCGGTGTAAGGAACCCAAAACGTAAGGGTACGGGTGCAGATGATGACGGAAACCCGATCAGCTCCATTGTATGGGTTGACGAGTTGCGGCTTACCGACTTTAACGATAAACCGGGATGGGCGGCAACAGGCCGGATTGAAGCAGTTCTGGCAGATTTTGCTCGCGTATCATTCTCCGCTTCACACAGCTCAGCCGGATTCTCCAGCATTGAAAAGAAGATCACTCAAATACCTCTGGAATATGTGACCGATTACATCGTTACCACCGATATGGACTGGGGTAAATTTTTCTCGGAAAAAGCCGGTGTAAATATTCCGATGCATTTCGACTACGGCGTTTCGAAAATAACGCCCGAATACAACCCGCTACAGCCCGATATCATCCTGAAAGAAGACTTGCAAACATATGACGACAAACAGAAAAGGGATTCGGTAAAAAGACTGGTCGAAGATTATACGTCAAGGACAAATGTCAACCTGATGAATGTACGAAAGACCCGTACAGATACTAAAAAGAAACCCAGGGTTTATGATGTGGAGAATTTCGATGTCTCTTTTGCCTATTCCAAGATCAAACACCGGAATATCGACTTTGAATATGACGACCAGAAAGAGTACCGGGGAGGTTTTGGGTATAATTACAACGGACGGCCTAAGAATTACGTGCCGTTAAAAAAGGTAAACGGGATGACTTCCAAACACCTGGCCCTGATTAAAGACTTCAACATTTACCTGTTGCCCAAAACAATCTCGTTCCGGACAGATATGAACCGGCAAATCCACGAAATCTTGTACCGCGATAAAAGCTTCGGCGATGTGATTATCTACCCGACCGTAAACCGTATCTGGAACTGGAACCGTATGTTCAACTTCAAGTATGATTTTTCCAAATCCCTGTCGTTTGAATTCAACACCGGAACAAACGCGTACATCAAAGAACCCACTATGTACCCTGACAAGGACACTGAGGAATGGGATGAGTACAAGCAGTCGATATGGCGTGAAGTAGGTGGATTTGGTACAACGCAGCGATACAATCAGTCGCTCAAAGTTACCTACAACGTCCCCTTGAAAAAAATTCCGATACTTGACTGGATTACAATAGCTGCCAATATCCAGACTTTATATACATGGGCAGCATCGCCGATTTCCATTCAGCCCCGGTTTGGCAACAACATCGAAAACGGGAACCAGAAGCAGATAAACAGCAATGCCGATCTGCAGAATCTGTACAACAAAATACCCTATTTCAAATCGCTGAACCAAACACAGGGAAGATCAAGGTCTTCTTCCCGTGCAAGAGGCGGCGCACAACCAAAGCCAGCGGAAAACGATACAATCAAGCAAAAGAAACAGGCAGGTAAAAAATTCGGTGAGGGGTTGTTAAAAGTGTTGATGTCGGTGAAGAAAGTTTCAGTTACCTGGACACAAGGAAACGGAACTTCGCTGCCGGGCTACATGCCCGAACCCAAGTTTCTGGGCATGGACCTCTCCAATACAGCACCAGGATGGGGGTTCGTTTTCGGAAAGCAATACAACGACTTCCCGCAAAGGGTAGCCGAAAACGAATGGTACTCTGTTGACTCGGCACTGAACAACGCCTACATGCAAAAGATTAATGAAGCCTTATCGTATAAAGTAAATGGTGACATCCTGGGAGTTATCCGCGTTGACCTTGACGGCGACAGGATTTATACGGATAACTATCAATCCTATTTCCGGTATGATGCCGAGGGTGTTTTTACGGAATATTCTCCTGTAAACACCGGTAATTTCAGTATTTCTTATTCCATTATCAAAACCTCTTTCAAGGGGCCGGATGAAAATGAGATCTCTCCGACTTTCGTACAGTTTCTCGACAACCGTTATGTCATCGCCGAACGGCTTGCCCGTGATGATCCTGCCTGGCAAAACCTTCCGGATGACGCCAAGTATTTTTACGACACAATTGCGGGCAGAGAATTTCCTTACGGTTACGGTTCAAACTCACAGCCTGTGCTGTATCATGCATTCCTTTCCGCTTACGGGGGCAGTGATGCGTCTACGGTAGGCATTAGCTCACCTTTCCCTAAATTCCCTTTGCCTAACTGGCGCATAACCATAAGCGGTCTGACGAACATCAAAGCCATAGCTAAGGTATTCCGGAGTTTTAACATCACACACGGCTACCGCTCCATGTTAAGCATCACTTCGTGGCGTACGAATGTGAACTATAAGGAAGACGAACCCGGCCAGGTATTTCAGGACACCTATAATTTTATTTCTAAATATGATGTGGGTGTAGTTTCAGTTATTGAAAACTACAGCCCGCTTATTGGCCTTGACATGACCATGCACAACAGCCTGAATATACGTGCTGAGTTTAAGAAAACGAGAAACCTTTCGATGAGCTTTGTGAATAACCAGCTTACCGAGATTACCGGAAACGAACTGGTGGTGGGACTTGGCTTCCGTGTTAAAGGGCTAAAGTTCCAGATAGCCTCATTTACCGGTAAAAAATCGAACAGGGTGGGCAGCGACCTGAACCTGAAACTCGACTTCGGTATGAGAGATAACAAAACAACCCTGCGAAGAATTGATGAAGACAACAACCAGGTGTCTGCCGGATCGATGCAATACACGCTGAACTTTGCTGCCGACTACATGCTGAGCCAGAGTTTGCAATTGCGGGCATATTACAACTGGACCAGCAACAACCCATACATCTCAGCCCAGTTCCCCAATGCAACGACAAGTGCCGGCTTTACGCTCAGGTTTAATCTGGCGCAATAAGCTAACCGGTAACATGGTGAACATAATTTCTGTGAATATTTCCTGGGCCAAAGGATAAGCAAAACAAAAAAAGTATAAATTTGAAGCACTAAAAAAAACAGAAAATATTATGAATATTCCTGCTGATTTATTGTACACGGAAGACCACGAATGGGTCAAAGTTAAAGGCGATGAAGCGTACATCGGAATTACCGAATTTGCACAGGGTGAGTTAGGTGATATCGTTTTTGTTGAAGTGGAAACAATTGATGAAGAACTTGATAAAGGCGATACTTTTGGAACAATCGAAGCGGTAAAAACGGTTTCCGACATGTTTATGCCTGTAGGAGGCACTGTACTTGAAGTTAACGAAGCGCTGGAAGACACACCTGACGTGATCAACAAAGACGCATACGGTGACGGCTGGGTCATTAAAATAAAAATTGCCAACGCCGGAGAACTGGAAGGATTGCTAAGTGCTGAAGCATATAAGGACACTATTGAATCGTAAACCGGCATGATGATCAGGAGACAATGGTTTACCCTGGCATGGGCATTGTTCATACTGATCCTTACAGGCATTCCGGGTGATCAGATCCCAAAGGTCCTGACATTTCTGGAGTGGCTGTCCCCGGATAAAATGGTTCACCTGATCATGTTTGGTGTGTTGTCGTACCTCATGCTGTACGGTAACCGTCAACAATATTTTAAAAGCAGGAACCGTTCTTATTATATAATCATCGCCGTTCTTATATCTGCTGTTTATGGAATTATTACGGAATTATTGCAGTTTTATGTGTTTATCGGTCGCAATGCCAACGTGTTTGACGGAGCGGCAAATATACTCGGAGCAGCAAGCGGCGGATTGGTATATTTTTTGCAGTTTAATAAAAATAAAAGCAAAACTAAATCTGTTTAGAGATAAATTGTTATTTTAGCAGTTGATTTTTAAGCGTAAAAGCATCAGGATATGGAAGCTAAAAAAACACCCAAAGCGGACCTGGAGAACAAAAAAACTCTATATTTTGAGATCGGGTTAATCCTCGCCTTAGCCATTGTATTGGCTGCTTTCGAGTACAAAAGTTATGATAAAATAACCATCGATCTGGCACAAAGAGTTGCCGATGAAGTAACGGAAGAAATCATTCCGATTACAGAACAAAAGGTAAAACCGCCACCACCACCACCACCAAAACAGGTGACTCAGATCAAAATTGTGGAAGATGATGTTGAGGTGGAAGATGAACTGGATATTGACGTGGAAGCCGATGATGAGACCGTGGTTGACGAATACATTCCTCCTGTTGAAGATGAAGAGGAAGTTTCCGAAGCAGAAATTTTTACGGTTGTGGAATCGATGCCTTCTTTCCCCGGTGGTATGGGTGCGTTGATGAAATACCTTGCTGAAAATATTAAATACCCTCCCCTTGCCAAAGAGAGCGGGATTCAGGGACGTGTATTTATCAATTTTGTGGTGGAACCCAATGGTAGTATTTCCAACGTGAAAGTATTGCGTGGTATCGGAGGTGGATGCGATGAAGAGGCTGTTCGTGTAGTTGAACGTATGCCGAAATGGTCGCCAGGTAAACAACGCGGAAAACCGGTAAGGGTTTCTTATAACTTACCTGTGAAATTTACCCTCCAGTAAAAAAGAAATTGTAACTGATAAAAAAGGCCGCATCAAAGCGGCTTTTTTTATGTCTTTTCTTCAGCAGAAAAATAATCATGAACAACGCGTGCTTTGACTTTGCCCACTGCCTCAGCTAAATCATCAAAAGACGCTTTTTTAATATTCTTCACCGATTTGAATTTCCATAAAAGCTTTTGCGCGGTCGCAAACCCCACTCCTTTGATAGACGTCAACTCGGATTTTATAGTACCCTTTTTCAAACGCGACCTGTGATGTGTGATGCCAAAACGATGAGCCTCATCGCGCAAATACTGTATTACTTTCAGCGATTCCGATTTTTTATCGAGGTACAGCGGTAACGGATCATGGGGGAAATAAAGCTCTTCCAGCCGCTTGGCAATCCCTATGAGGGTTATTTTACCATATAAACCTAGTTTTTCCAGGCTCTTCGCCGCCGCATTCAACTGTCCCTTTCCCCCATCCACAACAATTAACTGGGGCAGCGATTTTTTCTCTTTCAGCAGGCGGCTGTACCTTCGATAAATTACTTCTTCCATCGAAGCATAATCATCGGGGCCGGTAACGGTTTTTATGTTGTAGTGCCGGTACCCCTGCTTGTTGGGCCTGGCGTCAACAAACTGAACCATGGCAGCTACCGGATAATCGCCCTGGAAATTTGAATTGTCGAAACACTCAATTTGTGCCGGCAACTCATGCATTCTGAGGTCTTTTTTCAGTGTTTCCAATATCCGTTTCCTGTGCCTGTCGGGATCTGTCAGCTCTTTATGTTTCTCCCTTTCCATCTTAAGATACAAAGCGTTCCGCCGACTTAAATCCAGCAATTGTTTTCTGTCGCCCCGCCGGGGAACCGTTATTTTAAGTCCCTTCAGATCATATCCCGGGTCAACAGGCAATATGATTTCGTCGGCCGTTGAATGAAATCTGTTACGGAAATCTGTGAGCGCGTACAACAACAGTTCTTCTTCCGTCTCGTCCAGCTTTTTCTTCAGCTCTACCGTATGTGCCTGCACAATAGCCCCTTTGATCACACGTAAATAATTGGCATAAGCCACATTTTCTTCATTGATAAGGGTGAGCACGTCCACGTTCTCAATGCGCGGGTTAACAATAGTTGATTTGCTTTTGTAATTTTCAAGTATCCCGATCTTTTCCTTTAAAAGCTGTGCCTTCTCAAAGTTCATTTCTTCGGCTGCTTTATGCATTAATAGGCGCAGCCCCGCAATCACCTGGCTAATATTTCCTTTAATAATCGACCGTATCTGATCGATAACAGCATCGTACTCTTCTTCGCTTTGTTTACCAACGCAGGGTGCGAGGCAATTGCCAATATGATACTCCAGACATACCTTGAATTTTCCGGCATCAATATTTTTCTTTGTCAGCCGAAGAGCGCATGTACGCACCGGGTACAACTGGCGGATCATGTCCAGCATCGTTCTCATCAGTTTTACGGAAGCATACGGGCCATAATACTCTGAACCGTCTTTAACCAGATTCCGGGTAGGAAAAACCCTTGGAAAGGGTTCCTTTTTTATACACAGCCACGGGAATGTCTTATCATCTTTTAACTGAACATTGTAGCGGGGCTGGTACTTTTTGATCAGGTTATTTTCCAGAAACAAAGCATCCCGTTCCGTGTCGGTGACGACAAACTCAATATCCGCGATCTTTTTAACCAGCAGCTTGAGTTTACCCGAGACATGTTTTTTTGTGAAATAGCTGGCTACCCGCTTCTTCAGATTCTTTGCTTTACCCACATATATCACTTTACCGCTGCTGTCGAGATACCGGTACACCCCCGGCCCAGAAGGCAGCGAACGTATGAGGTTTTGTAAACCGTTATGTTCTTTTGTCTCTTTCAAAGTGAATGGATACGATCTTTTTGCAAAGGTAGTAATCCTAAGTGTTTTCCGAATGCTCTATGAATCCGGTCAACTCTTCAAATTGCTGCCACGAAAGTTGCTCAGCCCTCAAATCGAGATACGGATGTGATACATCTCCTTCTGTCAGCTGTTTTAACGCATTACGTAATGTTTTTCGCCGCTGGTTGAAGGCCGCTTTTACCACCCTTACAAACAAAGACTCGTCGCAAGACAGTTTATCTGTGTCATTACGTTTCAACCGGATTACAGCCGATTTCACCCTGGGCGGCGGAAAAAACACCCCTTCGTTTACGGTAAAACAATATTCGATATCAAACCATGTTTGCAGCAATACACTCAGAATACCGTACGTCTTATTTCCGGGAGGAGCGGCAATCCGTTCAGCTACTTCTTTCTGGATCATCCCGACTGTTTCGGGAATCAGATCTTTGTTCCCGATAACTTTAAAAAAAATCTGGCTGGAAATATTGTACGGGAAATTTCCTATCAGTGCAAACGGTGATTTGCTGATTTCTGACAGATCGTATTTTAAGAAATCAGCTTCGATAATATGTAAACGCGGGTCGGAAAAATGTGCCTGCAGATACTGTATCGACTCGGCATCAATTTCAATGAGTTTGAGCTGATTGATAAGATCATTTTCCAGTAATGCCTGCGTCAGAATACCCGTCCCGGGCCCTAGCTCGCAGATCGTTGTAAAATCAGTGCGTAAACATGCAGCAATTTTACCGGCAATATTTTTATCGGTTAAAAAATGCTGCCCGAGATGTTTTTTAGGCCGGACCATTTCTGTCTATATTCCTGCCTTTGAACGTATAAACTCGAAAAACAGCCGTACGCCCACACCGGTACCTCCTTCCGTACGGTAACTGTCGCGTTTGGACAAAAAGGCCGGACCGGCAATATCAAGATGAATATACGGATAGTCAGTAAAATGCTCCAGGAATTTACCTGCCGTAATAGCTCCCGCTTCGGCTCCTCCGATATTCTTTAAGTCGGCAATAGGCGATTTGAGCGTCTCTTTATACTCATCCCACATCGGGAACTCCACAATACGCTCATGAACTTTGTTAGCCGCCTTTTGCAGTTCTTCAAATTGTTTTTCCGATTTCACCTTCATACCCACCATGGCATTGGTACCAATCGCCCTGACAGCAGCACCTGTTAGCGTGGCAATATCAATCACCAGCTCGGGATCATAGTTTTTCGCATAGGCCAGTGCATCAGCCAGGATCATCCGGCCTTCGGCATCGGTGTTCAACACCTCAACCGTACTTCCGTCCAGCATAGTGACAATATCGCCCGGCACATAAGCATTGCCATCCGGACGGTTGTCGGTGGCTGGGATCATGCCAATCACATGAACAGGCAGTTCTGCTTTGGCCACAGCGTATAAAGCTCCGGCAACGGCAGCGCCGCCCGACATATCGCACTTCATCGTATCCATAAAATTGGACGGTTTCAGGCTCAGGCCACCGGTATCGTACATCACACCCTTACCCACAAAGATGTAGGGCTTTTTATTGACTGGATTTAGGGGTTTCCACTCAATAATAGTAAATGTAGGCGGATCAATACTACCTCTGTTTACGGCCAGCAAACCACCCATACGAAGGCTTTCAATTTTCTTTTTGTTAAAAACCTCTACCTTGGCATGGCAGGCGGCCCCCAGTTTTTTAACTTCTTCGGCAAATTTGACGGCATTGAGCGATGACAGGGGTTCATTTACAAAATCACGGGCATTGTAAACAGCCTCGGTAATAATACTGAGCGTTTCGATATCTGATCCGCTTACGTTTTTCGACCACACACTGATCTCTTCCACGCTGTTTTCCTTTTCATCCGCCTCTTTTATATACTTGAGGAACTGGTAGTCGCCGAGTAACATTCCTTCAACAAATGCCAGTGTTATTTCTTTAGTTTCTGATGAATATACCACTACACGTGCTGATCTGGCTTTGTTGAAAACGGCCAAAGCTTCATTTCCCTGCTTGCGCAATGCTTCATGCTGCGTATCCTTTGCTCCATCATGCCTGACCTGCACAAGTACCAGGTTTTGTTTGTAACGATTGATTCTGACAACCTTTCTTTTAAGTTTCAATTCCTTCCGCACAAAGCCTAGTTCATCCTTGGAGAGCTTAGCGTCCTTTAGATCGTTTATCGCGTTAAACAGATAAACCGCATCGGCGATCGGGGCCTTCCTGGCCGCTTTTTGTATTTTGATGTCCATTTTAACTGATTTATTTTGTACAAATGTAGCAAGAAAATCAGGTTGATTTTCTTTAATGTAATGAAGTTTGTGTCTGTATCGCGGCTACTATGCAGTCAGGTACTCTTTAACTTTTTCCAATACCTTTTGCGTAGCTCCTGTATGGCTTAACACGTATTCTTTCGCTGTTCCGGCGCTTTCTTCACACTTTGTATGGTCTGCCAGCAAGTTACGGCTAACGGAAATCAATTCATCGGTACTGCTAACAGCAAATCCGCCGCCATTTTCTTTCAGATCTACGGCTTCTTTGAACTTTTCATGGTTTGGCCCAAAAATCACCGGCTTACCATAGGTAGCAGCTTCCAGCAGGTTATGGATGCCAGCGCCAAAACCTCCGCCAATGTACACAAAAGTTGCATAGCGATATAAATAGGAAAGAAATCCAATGGTGTCAATCAGCAAAACCCGAACATGAACCAAACTGCTTTGTTTGGCATTCGAGTAAACTTCTACGCCAAACTCTTTGAACCTCTTTTTAAGTTGTTCCATATGTTCCTCCCCTACCTGGTGTGGTGCTATAATCAGCTTTAGGTCCAAATCCGCTTGCTGCATTAAGCCGGCCAGTTTTTCTTCATCGGCAGGCCAGGTGCTTCCGGCCACCACAACAGGAGTTTCCCGGATAAATCGTTCTACATTGGGGAATTCTTTTTTCGCATTAGCCAGTTCCGCTACGCGGTCAAAACGTGTATCGCCAATAATATCGGCATGATATAACTTAAACCGTTCCAGCAATGCTAACGACTGTTCCTCCTGTACAAACAGGTAGGTAATTTTACGCAATTGCCGCCGGAACCACGAACCCCAGAAGCTGAAAAAATGTTGCGATGGCCTGAAAATAACCGAAACCATAAAATACGGGATCTTACGCTTGTACAATTCGTTCATATAATTGAACCAGAATTCGTATTTAATGAAAAATACCAGCCTGGGCCTGACAATGTCTACAAATCTTCGTGCATTCCGTTTCGTGTCGGCGGGTAGGTAAAAAACGTGATCAGCCAGTGGGTAATCTTTCCGTACTTCGTAACCCGAAGGGGAGAAAAAAGTCAGCAGTATTTTATGGTCAGGATATGATTTTCTGATTGCTTCAATCAATGGGCGCCCCTGCTCAAACTCGCCCAGGCTGGCACAATGGAACCATACGGTTTTATCCTCTTCCCTGATGACCGATTTTAATTTGCTAAAGACGTCCGCTCTTCCTTTCAGCCATTTCTTTGCTTTGTCGTTACCGAAGAACACGGCAATCCGGATAGAATTTTGATAAAGAAATATGAATAAATTATAAACGAACCTCATGGTTAGTAATAATAGTATTTGTCAGGAGCACGGTCGTATACAGGGATCATCCATCCGATTTTGATACCATAAAACAAGTCCAGATGATTCGAATTGTCTTTGCGCATCAGGTCAAAATTATAATCGCGGCGGTTTTTGGTAAATCCCTGGTAAAATTCAAATCCGGCATAAAAATTCAGTATTCTGGATTTTCCCATATAGAAATATCCGATAAATTCGTTTAATGCCAGGCCGGAAGTTAACCTGTCGTAGCCTTTTCCATAATCGCCTTCCAGCTGAGGCGCTGTCTGGTGTTGTACATCTATTTTTATCCGGTGCATGATATAACCGATCCCTCCCATCAGCATCACGCCCGAATTCGGGTTGGCTGACAACAACCGGAGAATTTTCCCGACACGGAAATTAATGCTGTAACCCCGTTCATACATGTTGTACAAGGCATACACACCGTTCCCATCGATAATATATCCATTGTCAGTAAGTACCATCCATAAAATAGAGTCGGCATTTTTTACCTGCCCGCCGAAAATAAAATTGACATCAAGCGATAACAGAAGGTTTTTCCTTGTTTTATACATCAGCGCACCGCCAATCGTAGAATTATTTCCATATTGTTCAGCAACATCCCCGCCCGGAAACTGGTAGGCATAACTGAAAGACGGTATGAAGGCTGCCACTACCGAATCGTTGGCATTTACCTGCGCCTGCAAGGACCACGAAAACGTAAAAAAGAAAAAAAGGATTACTAAACGTGACTTCATAAAACCAGTGACTACATCTATTTTAAAAAAAACTGCCTGTTCAGGAACTTTCATGCAAAGATAATAAATAGGTGTTGTCCCATTCTCATAATTGGGAAGCAGTGCAAAAATCTTTTGTTCCATGAAGGAAAATATCTGATTTTCTATACTCTTTTCCTACCTTTGTCGCATATCTCTAATAAGAAAATTATGATCAAATATCCGATGGTTGACCTTGTGGGTCAATACAAAAAAATAAAGCCCGAAGTTGATGAGGCCGTTTTACAGGTAATGGAAACCGCAAGTTTTGTCAACGGGCCGGCTGTCAAACAGTTTCAGGAAAATCTGCAGAACTATCTGGGAGTGAAACACGTTATTCCATGTGCCAACGGCACGGATGCTTTACAAGTCGCCCTGATGGCGCTGAACCTGCAACCGGAAGATGAAGTAATTACTACTTCATTTACTTTTATAGCAACAGCGGAAGTAATCGCTTTGCTGAGGTTAACACCCGTATTGGTGGATGTCGATCCTGACACATTCAATATTACTCCGGAGGCCATCGAAAAAGCCATCACACCGAAAACAAAAGCCATCATACCGGTACACCTTTTTGGACAGTGCGCCGACATGCATCCCATCATCCAACTGGCAAAGAAACACAATCTACATGTGATTGAGGACACAGCCCAAGCTATAGGAGCTGATTACACTTGTGTCGAGAGTAGTAAAACCATGAAAGCCGGAACAATCGGTGCTATTGGCTGCTCATCGTTTTTTCCATCAAAAAATCTGGGTGCATTTGGTGACGGAGGAGCTATTTTCACTAATAATGATGACCTGGCAGCTCAAATGCGCATTGTTGTAAATCATGGAATGGCGGTGCGCTACTATCACAATTATGTTGGCGTTAACTCGCGCCTCGACAGCATGCAGGCGGCCGTACTCGATATTAAACTCAAACACCTGGATGAATATGCCAAAGCGAGGCAAGAAGCCGCTGCCCATTACAACAATGCCTTTGCCCATAATCCGAAGATCAAAACTCCTGTTACAGCGCCTTACACCTCACATGTATTTCATCAATACACGCTGGTATTGCGAGATGTTGACAGAGAAGGATTGATGGCACATTTAGCTGATAAGGGAATTGCTTCAGCTGTTTACTATCCGGTACCATTGCATTTGCAGAAAGCCTATCTCGATCCGAGATATAAAGAAGGTGATTTTCCGGTAACGGAGCTATTAAGTAAATCGGTGTTGTCATTACCAATTCATACAGAACTTACGCCTGAAATACAAAAAGAGATTGCCGATACGTTATTAGAATATGTAAATTCGTAAAATGGAAAGAGAATATTTTGCACACGAAACAGCCGTAATTGATGAAGGCTGTGAGATTGGAAAAGACACCAGGATCTGGCATTTTTCGCATATCATGACCGGCGCCCGCCTGGGAGAAAAATGCAATATCGGGCAGAATGTGGTTGTTTCGCCGGATGTAGTGCTGGGAAACAACGTCAAAGTGCAGAATAATGTATCTATCTATACCGGAGTTATCTGTGAGGATGATGTTTTTCTCGGGCCTTCGATGGTTTTTACCAATGTGGTAAACCCCCGCAGTGCTGTTGTCAGGCGTGGTCAATACGTGAAAACTATCGTGAGAAAGGGTACCAGTATCGGAGCCAACGCCACTATTGTCTGTGGGCATGACATTGGCGAGTATGCTTTTATCGGTGCGGGCGCTGTTGTTACCAAAGAAGTGCTGCCTTATGCGCTGGTTGTAGGGAATCCGGCCAGACAGGTGGGTTGGATGAGTGCTTACGGCCATCGGCTGGAATTTGACGATAATGGTTATGCCACCTGCTCCGAAAGCCACGAGAGATATAAGCTGGAAAATGGCCGTGTACAAAAAATAAGCTTAAGATGAAGATATTAGTCACAGGAGGTACAGGGTATATTGGCTCCCACACTGTTGTAGAATTGCAGCAGGAGGGGTTCGAAGTGATTATCATCGACAACCTGTCAAATTCGCAAGCCGAAATAGCTGACCAGATAGCCAGAATAACAGGTATCAAACCTGTGCTGGAAATAATCGACCTGACAGATAAAGAAAAAACATCAGCCTTCTTTAAAAAACATAACGACCTGTCAGGCATTATTCATTTTGCTGCATACAAAGCTGTGGGTGAATCGGTGGAACAACCATTGAAATATTATACCAATAACCTGTGCTCGTTACTCAACGTATTGGAAGGGATGAAGGAAAATGGAATCGAAAACTTTGTTTTTTCCTCTTCCTGTACAGTTTACGGGCAACCGGACGTATTGCCTGTATCGGAGAATGCACCCGTAAAACCAGCCGAGTCTCCTTACGGCAACACCAAACAAGTTTCGGAAGAGATTCTCACAGACACGGTTAATGTTTCCAAACTAAAAGCCATTGCTCTCAGGTATTTTAACCCGATAGGAGCTCATGAGTCGGCAGAGATCGGCGAGTTGCCACAGGGCGTTCCCAACAACCTGGTTCCCTACATCACACAAACAGCCAAAGGCATCAGGGACTACCTCCGGGTTTGGGGAAACGATTACGACACACCCGATGGAACAGCCATCAGGGATTACATCCACGTAGTAGATCTGGCCAAAGCACATGTAGTTGCCGTTAAGCGGATGATTGAAGACAAAATGAAGAGCAACTTCGAGGTGTTTAACCTGGGAACCGGTACCGGTTATTCGGTACTGGATGTTATCAGGGCTTTTGAAAAGACAGCAGGTATAAAGCTTAATTATAGAATAATGGACAGAAGGCCCGGAGACATTGTAAAAGTCTGGGCCGACCCGGCATTTTCAAACAAAGAACTCGGCTGGAAGGCGGAACAGGGACTGGAAGAAATGATGGCCTCAGCCTGGAAATGGGAGCAGGCGTACAGGGAGAAGTTTAAAGATTAAAGTTCGGAGTTAGAATAAAATTAAATCTAACAATATAGTTTAATGAAAAAAATATTAATCACCGGTGGAGCAGGATTTATCGGGTCGCATGTTATACGGCTGTTTGTCGATAAATATCCGGATTATCACATTTATAATCTGGACAAGCTGACCTATGCCGGCAACCTGGAGAACCTGAAGGATGTGGAAGAAAAACCCAACTACACGTTTATTAAAGGGGACATCATTGACGATAATTTCACTCAAAAACTGTTCGAAAAATATTTGTTTGACGGGGTTATTCACCTGGCTGCCGAATCGCATGTCGACCGCTCGATTACTAATCCTATGGAATTTATCATGACCAACATCGTGGGTACAGTAAACCTACTGAATGCTGCCAGAAACATCTGGAAAAACAACTTTGGTGACAAACGGTTTTACCATGTTTCTACCGATGAAGTATACGGCTCGTTAGGTGAAACAGGATATTTTTTTGAGGACACACCTTATGATCCGCACAGCCCCTATTCTGCTTCCAAAGCCAGCTCCGACCATCTGGTGAGGGCCTACCACGATACCTATAACTTGCCAGTGATCATTTCCAACTGTTCCAACAACTACGGGCCAAACCAGTTTCCCGAAAAGCTGATTCCTCTATTCATCAACAATATCCGTCATAACAAACCGCTTCCGGTTTACGGTAAGGGCGAAAATGTGCGCGACTGGCTTTATGTGGTGGACCATGCCCGCGCTATTGACGTGATCTATCACAGTGATAAAACAGGAGAAACATATAATATCGGCGGGCACAACGAATGGAAAAATATTGATCTGATCAAAGTGCTGTGTCGGGTAATGGATAAAAAATTGGGGAGAGATAAAGGAACATCTGAAAAATTGATCACCTATGTTACCGACCGCGCCGGCCATGACCTGCGATATGCCATTGACTCATCCAAATTACAAAAAAAGTTGGGCTGGAAGCCTTCCCTCCAATTTGAAGAGGGTATTGAAAAAACTGTTAACTGGTACCTTGCAAATCAGGAGTGGCTGGATAATGTTACTTCGGGTAACTACCAGAAGTATTACGAAGACATGTACGGAAGAAGATAACAATCTAAAATGTAGCAACTGAAAAAATGAAGGAATTGTTGAATAATTAAAAAATTATTCCGTTCTTTGCACTCCCAAATTTTTAAGGATTAAAAAGATACAGCGATGTCAAGAATATGTCAGATAACAGGAAAAAAAGTGATCAGCGGAAATAACGTTTCCCACTCACATGCCAAAACCAGAAGGAAATTTCACCCGAACCTTCAAACTAAAAAGTTTTATATCCCTGAAGAGGACAGATGGATCACTTTAATGGTTAGTGCTGCCGGTATTCGTACCATCAACAAAAAAGGTATCAAAGCCGCTTTGAAAGATGCTGCTGAAAAAGGATTTTACAAGGCATAACAAAAGATATATGATAAGCAAAGCTGCTCACAGAGCAGCTTTTTTTATACCTTGACTACCAGGTTTTCTACTATAAACTATCAATTACATCGGAGACCCGCTGAAAGATATCTTCAACCCTTCCCATCCCGTCAACCGGATAGCATCTATTCATTTCGCGGTAAAAACCGGACACCGGTCTTGTTTTAGACTCGTATTGCCGGAACCTGTTTTTAATGGTTTCCGGATTATCGTCACTGCGCCCTTCTAATTCGGCACGTTTTAACATGCGTTCCATCAGTTCCTCTTCAGGCACTTCCAGACTGATCATAGCTGTTAGCTCTGTATTCAATTTACAAAGCAGTCCTTTCAGGATATACGCCTGCACTAAATTTCTTGGAAAACCGTCAAAAAGGATCCCTTCAGCATCAGTCAGGTTTTTAATTTTCTTTTCCAGTATTTGTACGATCAATTCATCCGAAACAAGTTCTCCCGCATCCATTACCGATTTAACACGCTTGCCCAATTCCGAATCTTCTGCAATTTCGGCTCGCAACATGTCGCCCGTTGAAATGTATGCTAGGTTGTATTTTTCAATCAATTTTTTCGACTGTGTGCCTTTGCCCGATCCCGGAGGCCCAAATAAAGCGATGTTTAACATTTTTATGAGTCTTAAATTATTCAACAATCTTATAAATATCTTTGTAATTTCTTCCTTGCTTATCGTAATCAAGGCCATAACCGACAATAAAATCATTGCCAATTTCCAGCCCGACATAATCAATAGCATAATCTCCTTTAAAAGTATTGGGTTTGTAAAGCAGGGTTGCTATCCTGATATCAGCAGCGCCAATCATCCGTAACTGCGTCAGCACCCTTTCAATAGTTAGTCCCGAATCAATTATATCCTCCACAATTACTATATTTCTGCCCACAACATCCTCATCAATACCTATCAATTGCCTGACTGTTTCCGTTGATTTTGTTCCGCTGTAGGAAGCCAGTTTTACAAAAGTGATCTCACAGGGAAAATCGAGCTTATGGAAAAGATCGGAGGCAAACATGAACGAACCGTTCAGTATGGCGATAAACAGGGGGTTCTTGTCGCGGAGTTCCTTATTCATCCGGTCGGCTATTTGCGCTACGGCCCTGTCAATCTCTTCAAACTTGATAAAAGGGGCAAAATGCTTATCGTGTATATTAATGGTTTTCTGGTTCATTAGCCGGTTTAAATGAGTGAGACACAAAGTTAAAATTTAGCCTTATAAAAATCATCTGATTTGCTTATTTTTGCTAAATCTAAATAATAAAAGAATGAACGCACTCGTCAGCATCATCATGGGCAGCACTTCCGACCTGAAGGTTATGGAAAAAGCTGCTGCTTTTTTTGAAGAAATGGAGATTCCTTTTGAAATGAATGCCTTGTCGGCACACCGGACTCCCGAAGAGGTAGAAAAGTTTGCCAAAAACGCTGAAGCCAGGGGGCTGAAAGTGATTATTGCCGGTGCCGGAATGGCAGCCCACCTACCAGGCGTAATTGCTTCCATGGCGAGCGTACCCGTTATCGGCGTACCTATCAATGCTTCGCTGGATGGCATGGATGCTTTGCTGGCTATTGTACAGATGCCTCCCGGAATACCTGTGGCCACGGTGGGTATCAATGGGGCACTCAACGCAGCCATTCTTGCTGCGCAGATGATAGCAACGGGTGATGCAGCCATGATGGACAAGTTAAAAGCTTACAAAGAGAATCTAAAACAAAAGATTGTGAAGGCCAATGAAGAATTGAGTAAGGCTCAGTATAGGTTTAAAACAAATTAAGCTTCAAGTGTCCCGCTTCTACTATTATAATTTTCTAATCAGCAACAACCCATCCCGGATGGAAAGCATTACCTGTTCCACGTCCGGGTCGTTTTTTACGAATTCGTTAAAGGCAACAATACTTTGGGTTTCTTTATCAGTTTTGCTTGATTTTTCAAGCACTTTACCACTCCAAATCACATTATCAGCAATGATAAATCCACCCGGCCTCAGCTTTTCTTTAGCCAGTTTGTAATAAGCTACATATTGTTCTTTATCGGCATCAATGAAAACGAGGTCGAATACGTCATCCAGTGTCGGAATAATTTCCAAAGCATTGCCCATCAACAGTCTTATTTTTTTATCCATCCCTGATTTAGTTATAAACTCCTGGATAAAAGATTCCATTTCTTCATTTACTTCTATTGTAAAAATCAGGGCGTTATCGGGCATACCCTGTACCATGGCAATGGCGGAATAGCTTGTAAATGTGCCTATTTCGAGAACCCTTTTTGGTTGAATCATCTGGCAAACCATTTCCAGGAATTTCCCCTGGATGTGCCCTGATAGCATACGCGGATAAAAGGTTCGCAGATGTGTCTGGCGGTTCAGGTCTTTTAGCACTTCGGTTTCGGGTGTAGTATGGTCTTCAATATATGTTTCAATTTTCGGATCGATCATCATGTTTTGGCGTTGTAAATTAATGTGCTTAAGTTGTTAATTTCAAATATTTCATTAGCCACTTCCAGGATGTCATCAGCAGTGATCAGGTCAATTTCGGCAAGGATTTGCTCATAGGTTTTCACCCGTGGTTTATTTAAATGACTTTTGGCGATACCCAGCATTTCGTTCAGATTTGATTCGTAATTAATGGCCAACTGACCAATGAGTTGTCTTTTTGCCCGATGTAATTGGATGTTGCCTAATTTGTTGTCAGCAAGGCGTCTCATTTCCTTAATTACCAGTTGAATACCCTTGTCGACATGAGAAGGGTCCGTCCCCAGATAAATGGCAAAAATACCGCTGTTGGAATAAGGTTGGTATATGGACTCGATTCCATAAGCAAAGCCATATTTTTCCCTGATGCCAAGACTAAGCCGTGAATTGAGCACCGGGCCGCCAAGTAAATTATTCAGAAGCAATAAAGTGTTCTTTTTAGGATGGGTACTCGGGTATGCCATATTACCCACCATACAATGTGACAAATAAGAGTCTTTATCAACTCGGTGTGTTGAGGCTTTGTAGGTATCAAAGGGCAGACGTCCGTTATGCTTCACAGACGGCCTGATATAGCCAAAATACTGTTCGGTCAGTTTAATTAGTTTTTCAAATTTGATCTTGCCTACCGATGCGATCACCATCTGGTTGGTGCTGTAATTGTTTTTGATGAAGCGGAAAATATCCGATTTTTTAAATCTCTTAACCGTTTCAATTCTGCCCAGAATATTTCCGGCCAAAGGATGCCCGTTAAAAATCTGTGCTTCAAAATCATCAAATATTAGTTCTGATGGATTGTCGTTGTAAGAGTTTATTTCATCAATAACGATGTCTTTTTCCTTCTTTATCTCTTTTTCAGGAAAGATCGAGTTGAAAGCCACATCGGAAAATAGCTCAAGGCAAACTGCGTAATAAGGCCTCAAAAATGAAGCATAAATACAAGTTTCCTCCTTGGTAGTATAGGCGTTTAACTCGCCACCCACATTCTCAATCCGGCTTAAAACATGGTAGGCTTTTCGTTTTTTTGTGCCTTTAAAAATAAGGTGCTCAATAAAATGAGCCATGCCGCTTTCGGACTCTTTTTCATCCCTTGAACCTGTGTTGACCATCAATCCACAATGAGCAACAGTACTTTGTTCTTCTTTGTGAATGATCTTGATGCCGTTCTGCAATTGATGATAGTGGTATTCCAATCAGCTTAGGTTTTCAGCAAAGTTAAAAGATAATCCGCATTTTTCTACGTATCCTTACATTTCGTATTTTTGACCAACACACATATTTATCATGTCATGGGTAAAACGCGCACAGTGAGGGCCAAACGCAATATTGTATTGTTTTTTCTTAGTTTCATTTATGTTTTCATAATTGGTATGATCGGAAATGATAAATTAATATCCTACCTGTACTATATTACATTAACTGCTATCTATTTTTCAGCAGTATTAGTTATTGTCGAAAAAAAATATAAATATTTCTACCTGGCAGCGATTCTTATGTTAATTGATGCCGGTTCTTTTCTTCTTAATCTGGATATTATAGCGATTATCGCATCTGTTTTATCCTTAGGATTCTTTATTTATGTTATCATTCGACTAGTGATTCGGATATCCAGAAGCAAAACCGTTGGAACCCTTGAATTTCTTGAAGCTATTAATATTTATTTCTTAATAGGAATCATCGGATCCATTTTATTCAGGTTAATCTACATGAATAATACACATGCATTTATTTATCCGGGAGATTCGTTACGACAGACGGCTGATTTTCTTTATTTCAGCTTTGTAACAATGACTACTTTGGGTTACGGCGACATTACACCTAAACATGAAATAGCCAAATCACTTTCTATTTTCCTGAGTTTTGTCGGGCAATTATATCTGGCCATGATTGTGGCCATGCTGGTGGGTAAATATTTAAGCCTGCCTAAACACGATGAAAAAGCTGATAAAAGTAATTAAGTAACTCTCTTTAATGGAGAATTTTAAAAACTAATTCTTTCAGATCACCATAATCATTTCCGTCTGTACTGCCAACGCCTTTGCTCTTTAGGTCTAGTATCCTAATCTGCGACATAATGGATTTTATTTTATGTGTCGAGTAGTTTGCGGAAGCCCGTTTGTAATCGTTTAGAAAGTATGGATGCACTCCCAGCTCAGCCGCAATTTCTTTTGTATTCCTGTTTCTTAACTGGTGATATAAAAACACTTTCATAAAATAATTGTGCAACATAATGGTGATCATTTGCAATGGGTGCTCCTTGGGGTTTGCTTCAAAATGCTGTGTAATACGTTGTGCTTTAAGCACATTTTTTGTCCCCAGCGCATTTTGAAATTCAAACACATTAAAGTCCTTACTTATACCGATATATCGCTCAATATCGTCAACGGTAATGGTTTGTCCCGCTTTAATATTAATGATCAACTTTTCCAGCTCGTTATAGATTGTACTGAGATCATTTCCAAGATATTCTGAAAGTACTTCAGATGCTACCGGATTGATTTCGTATCCCAGCAGGCGTACCGTTTTTTCAATCCATGCCGGAATTTTATTGTCGTACAGGCGTTCCGACTCAAAAAGAGCTACATTTTTTGTTTTGCTGAGCTTTTTATAAAAAGACTTCCGCTTGTCCAGCTTCTTATATTTATAGTTGATAACCAGAATAGTTGTGTCCAGATACGAATCGAGGTAAGGCTCCAGTCCGTCAACTGTTTTGAGGTCTTGTGCTTCTTTTACAACAACCAACTGGTAATTGCCCATCATCGGAAACCTGCGCGCCAGGTCAATGACATCCTTAGGTGTCACATCTCTGCCGTAAACAACGGATTGGTTAAATTCCCGCACACTATTATCCAGTGCATTTTGTTCGATATAATCGGTAAGCTGGTCAATATAAAATGGCTCTTCCCCATATAAAAAATAAACAGGAAAAAATATCTTGTTCTTAATATTGTTGATAATCTGCTCGAACGTCACAGCTAAAATTTCAGGTGTTTAACGGTAAGTCCTTTGTTTAAGAGTTGTTTCAACGACTCAATTCCAATATTTACATGGTCGTCAACAAATTGCTTGTTTACTTTTTTGTCGCTTTCTGCTGTTTTAATGCCTTCAGGGATCATCGGCTGGTCGGAAACCAGTAAAAGGGCCCCTGTAGGTATTTCGTTGGCAAAACCTACGGTAAATATGGTGGCTGTTTCCATGTCAATGGCCATACTTCTGGTTTTGCGCAAATATTTTTTAAACTTTTCATCATGCTCCCAAACCCTCCTGTTGGTAGTAAATACCGTGCCTGTCCAGTAATCTTTCCCAAAGTCGCGGATGGTAGTTGAAATAGCTTTCTGAAGGCTAAATGCGGGTAAGGCCGGTACAATTGATGGGAGGTAGTCATCAGAAGTTCCATCGCCTCTGATAGCTGCAATGGGCAAGATCAGGTCGCCTACCTTATTTTTTATTTTCAGCCCACCACATTTTCCGAGAAATAGCACGGCTTTCGGGTCAATACAGCTTATCAAGTCCATGATTGTTGCCGCATTGGAGCTGCCAATCCCAAAATTGATCATCGTAATGTCTCCACTTGTAGAACACGGCATCGGCAATCCGCTGCCCACAATTTCAACTTCGTTAATCCTGGCAAACATTTCAAGGTATTGGTTAAAATTCGTTAACAGAATATATTTACCAAATTTATCCACGTCCAGCCCTGTATACCTTGGTAACCAGTTTTTTACAATCTCATCTTTTGTTTTCATAGATACACTCTCATTTACTGCAAAAATACTTATTTGAACGACATTAATAAACACAAGGTAGCGGTATCTTTAATTTACCGCCCAATTACCGATAACAAACAAGGCACCGGGAAAAATTATTGTCGTAAATTTAGCGCAATAAATTAACGATGCAGCAATTAAATTTACCCACTTATCCTATAAAAACCAGGCAAACGGGCGACAAAACGGAAGTATTTGACCCCATCAGGAAAAGATACGTTGTATTAACACCTGAGGAGTGGGTACGCCAACAATTTATCCGGTATCTGATAAATGAGAAGAAATATCCGGAAACACTGATCTCTATTGAGAAAGGGATTAAAGTTAACCAGATGTTTAAGCGGTTTGATGCCGTTATCTCCGACCAAACGGGAGCGCCTGTCGTGCTTATAGAATTCAAGTCGCCCAATGTACGCATTTCACAAAAAACATTTGAACAAGTGGCTACTTACAATATACGGTTACGGGTGCAGTATCTGATCGTTTCTAATGGCTTGAAGCATTATTGCTGTAGTGTTGATCATGAAAAAGAAACATTTTCCTTTCTTGATGACATTCCGGATTTCAGAGTTTTAACAACAAAAGATGAACCCACAAATTTTCATTGATAACTTGTTTCCCGATTGATTATTTATAAAATATAAACGGTTAACCCAAAAAAAGTTATAAATTTGCTTTGCAAAATATTTCACAAATGAAAAAGATACTTGTTCAGATTGTTTTATTGGCTATCATAGCTGTTCTTGCCTTTTTTGTGTACGAAAGTATCATGAAGCCGGTAAGGTTCGATAAAGAAAAAAGGGCCCGGCAGAAAGTGGTTGTTGAAAAATTAAAAGACATACGTAACTCACAACTCGTCTTTAAAAAGATTAATGGATCATATGCCAACGAATTTGACACATTAATCAGCTTTCTTAAAGTAGCAGAGATCCCGATCGTTAAAATGATTCCGGATCCGGAAGATACAACCTTTACAAGAACAATCAATGATACGGTTGGTTATATTAAAGTCATCGATACACTGTTCGCCCGAAAAGACTACACTATTGATCAACTTGCCATCATACCATTTTCGGGAGGCGAATTATTTGAAATGCATGCCGACACAATAGAAAGAGGCGGGATGAAAGTGTTTGTGTTTGAAGTGAAAGCACCTTACACGGCCTTTTTAAAAGGAATGAATGATCAGACAGTGAGGAACCTGATAGCCAAAGAAGAAGACCTGGAAAGATATCCCGGTTTGAAAGTCGGATCACTGACAGAACCCTCAACAGACGGCAACTGGGAATAAAAGTTATCCCCGATGCCTTCGCGGTTAAAAGCATATAATACTTTTTACGATAAAACATTTGCACCAGGCAATACTGCCAGCTATTACTTGAATTTGCAAATAAGTAAGCGAGGCATCTGCTATACGGTATTTAATCCTGCTTCAGAAAAGTACATTGCCTTCGAATCTTTCCTTGTTACTGAAGTAAATCCGGCGGATGACGCTCCGGTATATCTGAGTAAACTGCTGAAGGAGAAAGCATGGATAGCACAACCGTTTTCAAAAGTCTTTTTATTGATCGACAATTCTTTCAGCACGCTCATCCCTCCTCCCCTTTTCGAGGAAGACAAGGCTATGATGTACCTGAGATTCAATCATCCTGTAGACGAAAGCTACAATGCTCTGTTTAGCAGGTTAAAAACAAATAACATGGTTGCTGTTTTCGGAGCCTTGCAAACGCTTACGAAACGGGCAACAACCACCTGGCCCAATGTTCGATTCTTTCACTGTTCCTCAGTTCTTATAGAAAGTCTGCTCATCAACTTTAAAAATAAAACCGACAATGCCACCCTGTTTTTAAATGTCCGTAACGAAGGCTATGACCTGGTGTACTTTAAAGATAAAAAACTACATTTTCATAATTTTTTCCGGTACAACACCAAAGAAGACTTTATCTATTTCCTGCTTACTGCTATGGAAGAACTGCATCTGAACCCCGAGCATATAAAATTGATGTTATCGGGAGATATTGACAAAAGCAGCATTTTATACGAAATGATCTACCGGTATGTAAGGAACAGTAATTTTATTGAGCGAAATGATGTGTTTGGCTACTCATACCTGTTCGATGAACTTATGGGCCACAAACACTATACTCTGTTTAACGTACAGCAATGCGAATAATCGGAGGAAAATACAGTCGGCGTTTGATTCCCACACCAAAGAATCTTCCTGTCAGGCCAACAACTGATCTGGCCAAGGAAAGCTTGTTCAATATTCTGCATAACAGGATAGATTTTAGCGGTAAAAAAGCGCTGGACCTGTTTGCCGGAACCGGCTCCATATCCTATGAATTCGCTTCCAGAGGCTGCTCGCCCGTAATCTCTGTAGACCAAAACAATCGTTGCACGCGGTTTATCAAAGACACGGCGCACAGCTTCGAAATGGACATTCAGGTCATACGTTCTGATGTTTTCCGGTTTATCAAATCATCCCCGTCTACTTTCGATGTGATCTTCTGCGACCCGCCTTATGCCCTTCCTGAGATCAGCAGGATCAGTGAAATGATTTTTCAGTTTGAATTGTTGCATGCTGAAGGATTGCTAATTATCGAACATCCCGGCACCATTGACCTTTCAGGTCAGCCATGGTTTAACGAACATCGGAAGTACGGCCATGTAAACTTCAGCTTCTTTCAATATAAGGCATAAAAAAAGCTGCCTTTATCCGGCAGCTCCTGTTTTGTCTTCAAATTTCTTTTAATACTCGTCCTCATTGAAGAAGAAGTCTTCCTTAGTAGGATAATCAGGCCATAAATCTTCAATACGCTCATAAGCTTCCCCTTCATCCTCAATTTCCTTCAGGTTATCAACAACTTCAGGCTGCACTCCTGTACGGATACACCACTCAACAAGTTCATCTTTGGTTGCCGGCCAGGGAGCATCCTCAAGTTTAGAAGCTAACTCTAACGTCCAATACATAGCACAATCTTTTAATTTTTGCAAAAGTAAATTTTTTCTGATTCCATCAAAGAAAAAAGTAAAATATTCTAAAACTCCCTACATACGCGGCTTCCAGGGTGTTTCAACAGCTTTATAATCAATAGACAGCTTCCTTGAAAGAACAAAAAAATAGTCGGAAAGGCGATTGATATATTTACTTACTAACGGATCAACAGTTACGGAAGCATCCAGTTTAGCGATCATCCTCTCAGCCCGCCGGCACACGGTTCGTGTAATATGCGTGATCGAAACAAGCTCGTGGCCTCCGGGAAGAACGAATGTTTTTAAAGGTGGTAAAGATTCGTTCATCTGGTCAATTTCTTTCTCCAGAAATACTACATCGGTTTCCAGCAATGCAGGCAATTTTTTTCCTGTCGCAGAGCCATCACTTGCCAGCAACGACTCGATCGTAGATAACCTGTCCTGAATTTCTATCAACATATTCTTTAAAGAGGCCTCTTCCAGCTTATCCCTAATAAGGCCAACCCAGGCTTTCAGCTCATCTATAGTTCCGTATGCCTCAAGCCGGTCATCATATTTCGGAACACGTGTTCCGCCAATAAGGGATGTTTTTCCGCTATCGCCTGATTTTGTGTAAATCTTAGCCATGCTTCTTACCGTTTATTTATTGTTTAAACAGTTGTGTTCTGATAATCTTTGACTGTAATAATATTGCTATTCTTTTCATCAGAAGCTATACGGCCGTCGATCATTCGGATGATGCGGTGGGCATGTAGTGCAATATCCTCTTCGTGGGTCACCACAATAATGGTGTTTCCCTGCCTGTGGATTTCTTCCAGTAACCCCATAATTTCGATGGATGTTTTTGAATCGAGATTTCCTGTAGGCTCATCGGCAAGAACTATAGAGGGTTTATTTACCAGGGCGCGGGCTACTGCAACCCTCTGGCGCTGGCCTCCTGAAAGCTCATTAGGCTTGTGGTTCATCCGGTCGCCAAGCTGTACTTCCGTCAGCGTTTCCTTAGCCATCTGAATGCGCCTTTGTTTCGAAATGCCTGCATAGATGAGTGGCAGTATCACATTGTCCAAGGCCGTGGAACGGGGCAACAAATTAAAGGTCTGGAAGATAAATCCAATCTCTTTGTTCCGTACTTCTGCCAGTTCGTTGTCACTCATTTTACTCACATCAATTCCATTCAGAAAATAGGACCCGCTCGTAGATGTGTCAAGGCATCCAAGCAAATTCATCATTGTTGACTTTCCGGAGCCCGAAGGACCCATCAGGGCGACAAATTCATTTCTGTATATGTTTAATGAAATATCTACCAGGGCTTTAACAACTTCAGTGCCCACCTGAAAGAACCTTGATATATGCAGCAACTGTATTACTTCCTCTTTTATCATAATAAAAACTTCCTTTCAAAGGTACGGTTAATCTCTATTACATAGTATTTTCTGGTACCATTTTTAGTATCTGATGATAAAATTCTGCCGGGCAATACCTTTTTTGAAGAACAAAATGCCCATGCGATACAAATCTATAGAAACGCTCACTTCACTATTATTTTTCACATGCTCCCATGCTTCACTCATTTCGGGCGACCAGTGGATATCGTCAAAGATAAACACAGTATCTTCATGACTTTTCGGAATACATTTCTCGAAATACGCAATAGTTTGTTTTTTCCGGTGGTTACCATCAAAAAACACAAGATCGAGCCGGTTAAACTCATTCAGTACCTTATCCAGGATAACATCAAAATTACCTGTCTTTACACGGATATCTTTCAGCCCCTGCCACTCAAAAACTTCTTTGGCATGTGCGGCCAGAACAGCACACCCTTCCATAGTGATAAAATTTTCGAAGGCGCATGCTCTTCCAATATAAGACGCACTGATGCCAGCCGAAGTGCCAAACTCAAGGATTGACCCCGGCTGAAAATATTGTGTGAGGTGGTACAGCAAATGACGGTATTTTTTCTTCTGCGTCCTTTTCCGGGCAATCTTACCCAGCGGTTCAAACAGGGTTACGTACGGTTTTTTACCGGCACCAGCACCCAGATCGGTAGTTTCAATGATTGTCGTACGGCTAAAAATCGCATTGCAGGCTTTATCCAGCTCAGCCAGTTCGGATGTCTTTGTTTTTTTAATGAAGATATGGTTCATTAATTCAAAGACAAAAGGAGAGTGAATGACATACCTGGTTTTGGCTTTCCATAAATACCGGATGTAACTGCTGCCTGCGAACCACCAACGTCTCATATTCCTGCTAATTATAGGCTACCTTATTTGCATAAAATACTGCTCGAATCGACTGTTCTTCCAGTGCACGGTTCTTTAAATGCTGGTATCCGTAGATAAGAAAATAACTGTCGTACCAGTGGACAATCGTGTTGTTCTCATCTTCCGACACCCTGTCTTTCGGAAAGTGAGTTTCGATGGCCACCTCGTCATTATGGATGTCTTCCGGCCCATCGATGGTTTGTAAATGTATCTTTCCTTTACTTATATATGCCATGCTTAAAAACGGTTCGTCTTCAAAGACAGCAACGTGGGTATGAAGAAAAAATGTCCTTATCTCTTTCAGCTCAAAATCATTATTCCAAAGCAGTTTTCCATTTTCCGATACAGCGGTAATAATAAAATCGTAAAATTTATAACCATCAAAAACAGTATAGGTTTGCGGAACAGGCCGTCCGTAGAAATCATACTCCATCTTGGTTTCCAGCCTGTAATAGGGTTTATAGACCTCTACCGTAAAGACATATTGGCCATTCTTTTGTATTAGCTGTGGTGCAAGAAAGTGAAAATACGCCGTTAATGTTTTATTTGGCTTTTCTTCATCCTTCGCCTGGCTTTTCTTTTTCGAATAATCCATTTCGCGCCCTTCCAGCGATCCGTAGATATTGTCAAAACTCAGGAAATCGTAATATCTGAGTATGCTTTGCGTATCGTTCTCGTACTGAAGAAAGAACATGCCCACCCCCTTTGCCTCTTCATCGTTATCCAGATCTTTCATCGTCATCATCTTACCTGTGATTATATCGTACGTACCCATGATGGTTAACTTATTGTCTTTAACCGGCGTGAATTTAAAATTCCTTAGTAACTTGAGTCCTTCCTGGTTTATTATTGAGATGACTTTCTCCTGTGCACCATTTGCCGAATACCTGATGATTCTATCATCCAGATATCTTTTATCGCGTACATACTTTACAGCCACATAAAACTTTTTGTTAACCGGGTCGGTGGCGATCGTTTCTATATAGCTGTCATTTTCCGGCTCAATAGTCAAGGCTTCAATTTCGCCGTTGTTCAGGTTGATGAACAACACGTCCGTACCGTTCTTCTTCAGGTTTATACCCAGGCATCCTTTATTCCCAATGGCCTCGAATCCCTTTATTTCCGCATCTTCGGGGATGGTACCGGAAATATTTGAAAAAGATCGTTTTTTCATGTCGTAATTGACAATCTCATAAAAGTCGCCGGCCTTGCCTGTTCCGTTAGAACGGAAAAGAAAATGGATTTTATGATTGTCACGCACTGATTTTACAAAATATATCCCGTCATTAAGCGGTACAAACTTCAGCCATACCTGGTTAAGTTTGGTGTCGAACAGCCCAAAATACCATTTGCGTAAGTTGTCCTCGTTCATTTCGTTGCTCTCGTAAAATATCAGCACTCCCTCTTTGCCAATAGTCTCCACTTGAAACGTGCCCGACTCAAGGGAAGCAGGCACCTCCAGACGTATCAGTGAAGCTTTCTGCGGAAATGCCAGCACAGGCAACAACAGCAACAGGCTTATGATCATTGATTTTAAATACTGCATCTTTCGATATTGATAACGCACATTCCGACAAAAAAAGTATGGCGGATCTCCTTTTCGGGGGAAAGAATAAAAATAAAGAAAAAATCCTGCCATTTTTGCTCGATAACAGGATTTTTCAGATCGGTATTTTTTGTTTACCGGACAATTAATTTTTGGGTGTTTATATTGCCCTCCTCACCGGTAAACTGTACCACGTACAAACCCGGTTCAAACATGCGGACATTAACCGTATGCACACCACTATTCAGTGCTTTCTGCAAAACAACTTGTCCGGTGATGTTTGATATTCTTAATTGTCCCTGCAACGGACATACAATATTTAATCTGTCTGTAGCTGGATTTGGATAGACAGAAATATCTTCCTTCATTATTTCCTCCATTCCCACACTGATAATGCCGTAAACAAGAGCATTATCCACTTCCCAGGTTGCAGCATCTTCAACAGTGGAAATGTATCGGAAAGCAAAATAAGTATTTGCTCCGCTATGCTCTACTACTTCTGCTTCACCGGCCGGAGAAAACACCCACGTACCGTTTTCGGGGAATGTGAACATATTTGTAATGTCAATCCATGTTCCGTTTACGGAAGGATCACTTGTTCCATCATAATCGGAAGATACCAGTACCGATAATCCATCGTTTGTGGCAAAGTTCCGTGCATGATCAAACGAGAAAAAGACTTCCACATAGCTGTGCAGATCCAATTCCGGTGAAATCAGCCAATCTTCGTTTGGGTAATTGGCATCTGTATGGCCAGACATTTTAGCACTTCCCGGTGGATTACCATAATTTTCTTCCCACACCCATTCCTGGTCACCGTTCACATCATAAGGTGTCCACGACCAGGTATTTAGTGCGTTACTAAATTCCTCACTGCTGACAACTATATAATTAGCACTCATGACATCTGTTACAGGAGCAGTTTCGTCTGTTTTAAAATCAATGTATTCACCCGCGTTGGTATAAGGATAAATGGTGAATGAATAGCTCGTATTCGGATCGACGTTAAAAGAGCAACCTTCATCTCCGAACGGCACATTCAGTGCAACTTCACCATCCGAAAAATCTGTGTCGTCCGTTACAGGCGTTCCATCTTCCGGCACCGGAAAAGTGTCTCCTGTAGTACCATATACAATATACGCAGCCGGAAGTTGTTCGCCCGTTGCATCAGCCCATGTCAGGTTGATTTTCATTCCCTGCGCTGCACCTGCAAAAGCAGTCGGATAGTTCGATGGTTCAGGATCCGGCGTATAGCCTCCAAACGTCTGGTTATTATTCAATTGTCCTTTTGTGTTTAATGCAGGTTCCTGCCAGGTGAATGCCGCATACTGATCACCGGTACCGGACAGTTGTAATGACTGGTCGGACTCAACGCCATTCTCGCTAACCCCGATATCAACCGAGGTCATTCCGTCAGCGGGTCCACCTATACCTACAAGGGTACCTTCGTAACTAATGAATTGCCCATCAATCAGAACATCCTGATAGCTGATGGCAATGCCGTCGCCTTCCCCATTCTGAATACCGTTTGACGGATAATCATAATAATAAATCGTGAAGTCTCCTTCCACATCACCCATCGTGAACTCATCCAGTGTTTTATCGTCATAGCTTTCGCCGTTGTTCCCATTGTATAACCAAATACCAAAATCACTTAAGTTATATGATCCTGCATTTTCAAGAACAACTTCTATGAATTCGTTTTCATCAGTACTCACATTATCGTAGTGAAACTCATTTGTCCAGATATTCTGAGCCCTGATAACAAGGACAAACAGGCCCATAAATAAAATTGTCAGGTAAATTTTTTTCATAATATTTTTTTTGTGTTAATTAAATAAAAGAGCCTGAACATAAGTATGCCAGGCTCTTTCGGAATAAGGTTTTATTATTTTAAAATCAGTTTTTTAACCACACTGGTATCGTTATTCCTGTCGTAGATTTGCAACAGGTACATACCTTTATACATCCTGTTCAGATCGATAGTAACCGTTTCACTTGCTATTGATCTGTACACTGATTTACCGGTCAGGTCCATAACATTCAGTTCCACATCAGCGCCGGCAGGCAGACCTACCGTAAATTTACCGTTGCTCGGGTTCGGATAAACAGATACAGATTCCAGCGATAGTTCATCAACACCGGTTACAACTATTGTTACGGTATCCGAATGAACCGATTCGCCCATGTCGTATACAGCCGTTACATAATAACTGTGTGTACCTATGGACGGTTCCACATCCACATAACTGGTTTCGGTAACCGGATCTGTATTTAATTGCGTATCGTCTCTATATACGTTGTAGCCTTCCAAAACCGGATCGTCTCTTAAACCTGGATTATTTGGTGTTGCGGCCGGTTGTGGCGTTGCCTGTGCGAAATAATCCATCTCTTTAGTTGCTTTTCCAACAACCGGTTGGGCCGGGTTGAATACAATGGATGATTTATCGGCCCCAATGTACACATCGTCAACCATGAAGATAAAGGCATCGTTTGAAACACACTGGATACCTACATAAATCTGTTGGCCGTTATAAGCACTCAGATCGTACGTATATTCTGTCCAGTCTTCAACAGGAGCCTCCACATAATCGCCGGCAGAAATAATGGTGAAGTCTGCCGGATCCATACCGGTAGTAGAAACACCTACTCTAAAGCGTTCCAGTCCGTACTGGTCGGTATACGATTTAGCCCAGAATGACAAGTGCGAATTATCGGCGAGATTTACCAGTGGAGTGATCATCCAGTCATCGTTGGTAGGTGATGGAACAGCAGCCAGGCAGGCAGCCAATTTATCACCCGAGTGAGCCGTCATGTCTTCCACAGGAGGTGTTGTTGTCAGCGGGTTGAAGATAATGAATGCCTGTGGTTCGCCAGTATGCGGCCAATCAGTATCCGTCATGCCGTATGTGTCACTTCCGTCCACATCAATATTTGTCCACGGAGCAAACTCAAGAACAAAGTCATCGTACGATTCGAAGTCGTCTTCAAATCCTGTTGGGCCACCACCGCCCGGAGCTGTCCATGACAGAAGAACATCCAGAACATCTACTGTTCCCGTTAAATCTTCTGGTGGTGGCAATACCGGCATTTCACTTACCGTAATGTAATCAATTTTAGTAAGTGCATCCGTTGAGGTGCCATCTGATACTTCCAAAGTTACGTCCCATGTACCTGCTTCACTGTAATGAATATAGGGAGGTTCCTGTCCATCGAAGGTGGCAGGTGTACCCCCTTCAAATGTCCAAAGCCAGCTTGTCATGGCACCAATACTCAGATCCGTAAACAGCACACTGTCGCCCACATAGATCATTGTGGTATCTGCTTCAAAGTCGGCAATCAGTTCGCCGGCAGGTACGATGGAGAAAAAGTCATCGCTAATATCATTTGTTCCTGCCGGACTCTCCAGATAGATCATAAAATCATCTCCCGGCTCTATGGATGACCATACAGTCCATGTATAAGAACCGTCAGCAACAGGTGCACTTTCGGTTATTAATGTCAGGTCTTTATCTGCACCCTGCGATAAATAAATTGCTATCTCTGTTTCAGTCCAATAGGGCTCCCCATAATCCCAGGTAATATCATACTGGGTTCCCTGTACAAGTGTTTCGCCACCATTAGGAGCTGTTACATCAATGTAAATGCCATCATCCACATCATCCTGGTTTCTTGGATTAATTCGATAAACATCATCGTAATCAACAACTCCTGTAATATGATAATAACTCTGACCAACGTTTAATGTTATGTTATTTAAATGATAATCAACGTTATCACCGATAAAGAACGTGTAGGTATCACGTCCGTCAGACCAGCTGCAGGTATACACATAACTATCGAGCGATTCAACAGTAAAATGTTCAATGCTTACCAGCTGTCCTTCCCACTTTTCGGCAGGGTCGGTATTCTCTGCAATATTTTCTTCAATATCCGAGCCGGAAATCATTGCCGGTCCGTAAGGAGTATTTCCGCTTGAGAAGAGGGTTATCAATACCGGATCTTTCAGCTCGGTTAAACCATTATACTCATCTCTTGTAGCTTGAATTAAAATGGAGTCGCCTACGGCAACTTCACCATCAAAATCGTAATCATAGATAAGAATTCCTTCTCTTTCACCTGAGCCATCACTGATCCATACATTGTTGTAATTGTCGTTAGCTGACACAATACCAATAAATGAAGCAGGCTCTCCATTGTCAATATGGCCACTGGGGTTATTTGTGTTGGTTAATGCAATAGGTGTTATGCCCGCAAAGAAGTCAAAACCCGTTCCGTTTTCGTTATCATTCAAATAATTTTCTATAAGATCTCCAACAGTAGGTTCTGATGCTCCGCTCAGATGAACAATACTGTTGTCGCTTCCATCAATTGAAGCATTAGTGAATGTGACTGCATCTTTTCCCGGATCTGTATATAAAATATAATCAGCAGCATCAACAGAAGTTAAGTCTGTTGAGTAGAAAACATCAATCGCATCGTCGTTTAAAGAGTAAGCATTGTTTATTATTACATTACTAGCTTCAGTAAAGGATGCATCATCAACATAGACTGTAGCGTCACCATCCCAAGAAACATCATAAACCCTGATTTCAACATGGGCTGTTACGGCACCAACGTCAGCGGTTTGCGGGCCACTTAAAAGTTGCTGCCAAGACACATCATCAGATGAATAGTCTCCATAATATCCAGAAATAAAACTGTCACCACTGTCAAACCATCTAATTGCAACCCTAGCTCTTCCATCAGGGTCATTGTCATATACCCAAAAAGTAAATTCATAATTGTTACCTGCAGTAACCGGAACTACCTGTTGTAAATACCTTGTTGAAGTTGTTGTCCAAGTTAATTCAGTGCTATAAGTACCACCGTGTATCACACCACTATTTTGGGTAGCTGTCACACTTGAACCAGATAAAGTCCATCCATCAGGAGGTCCCCCTGAACCATTATCGTTCCAGTTTTCAAAGCCCGGGTTTGTTAGCAATTCTTGTCCCATCCCCCAAAAGGAGAAAGAGACCATCAATAAAATAAAAAGTACTTTCTTCATCATAGTAAAAGTTTTAATTAATAATTTATGTAATTGTTTTTATGTTCATTTGCAGTTAGTTATCCTTCACCTCAGAAACAACAGGGGTAAAGGGCTACTAATTTAGAACAAAATACCCGTATAGCAAAGAAAAAACGAAGGAAACTTATCAGAAATAGTAAACAAAAAAGGCAGCCGTTTTGGCTGCCTTCAATTTTAAACTATGAAATCTTTATTTATTACTTGTCGTCTACTTCTTCGAAATCAACATCGGTTACTTCACCATCGTCTCCGGGAGGTGTTCCGCTTCCGGCATCACCTGCCTCTCCAGCCGGTGGAGGCGTCTGCCCCTCCTGGCCTCCCTGGTACATTTCCTGGCTGGCCTGCTGCCAGATGCCGTTCAGCTTTTCCATGGCCGCATCAATAGCCGGTATATCCTGTGCCTTGTGGGCAGTTTTCAATTCTTCCAGCACTTTTTCAATCTCCGATTTTTTATCGGCCGGCAATTTGTCGCCGTATTCTTTGATCTGCTTTTCGGTCTGGAAGATCATCGCATCGGCACCATTCAGCTTTTCGATCCGCTCTTTTTCCTTTTTGTCCTCTTCGGCATGTGCATCGGCTTCATCTTTCATCTTTTTGATCTCGTCATCAGTCAAACCCGATGAAGCTTCGATGCGGATACTCTGTGATTTACCCGTAGCTTTATCCTTAGCATTTACATGCAGGATACCGTTTGAGTCGATGTCGAAAGTAACTTCAATCTGCGGTACGCCACGCGGAGCTGGCGGAATTCCATCGAGGTGGAACCGTCCGATGCTCTTATTCTGGTTAGCCATAGGACGCTCGCCCTGCAGCACGTGAATTTCAACCGAAGGCTGGTTATCGGCAGCTGTAGAGAATGTTTCCGATTTTTTTGTCGGAATAGTTGTGTTGGATTCGATGAGTCTTGTCATCACACCGCCCAGGGTTTCGATGCCCAACGACAGCGGAGTAACATCGAGCAACAGCACATCCTTCACTTCGCCTGTCAACACCCCACCCTGAATGGCAGCGCCAATGGCAACAACCTCATCGGGGTTTACTCCTTTTGAAGGATCTTTTCCGAAGAAATCCTTTACCACCTTTTGAATGGCCGGAATACGTGTCGATCCTCCTACCAGAATCACATCATCGATATCTGATGCTGTCAAACCGGCATCTTTCAATGCTGCTTTACACGGACCAATAGTAGCCTGTATCAGCGAATCAGTCAGCTGTTCAAATTTAGCCTTAGTCAGTTTACGTACGAGGTGTTTCGGCACACCGTCAACCGGCATAATATAGGGCAGGTTGATTTCGGTTTCCATAGCACTTGATAATTCGATTTTGGCTTTTTCGGCAGCTTCTTTCAAGCGTTGCAGTGCCATCGGATCTTTTCTCAGGTCAAGGCCTTCATCCTTTTTGAATTCGTCGGCCAGCCACTGGATGACCTTATCATCAAAGTCGTCACCACCCAGGTGGGTGTTTCCGTTGGTTGATTTTACTTCGAAGACGCCGTCTCCCAGTTCGAGGACAGAAATATCAAAGGTACCGCCTCCAAGGTCGAACACGGCAATTTTACCTTCATGTTCTTTCTTGTCGAGGCCATAAGCCAAAGCAGCAGCCGTAGGTTCGTTAATGATCCTTTTTACAGTCAGCCCGGCAATTTCACCAGCCTCTTTAGTAGCCTGACGCTGTGAGTCGTTAAAATAAGCAGGCACTGTGATTACCGCTTCGGTCACTGTTTGTCCGAGATGATCTTCTGCAGTTTTCTTCATTTTTTGCAACACCATGGCCGAAATTTCCTGCGGTGTATATAAGCGATCGTCAACTTTCACACGTGGTGTGTTGTTGTCGCCTTTGACCACATCATAAGTTACCCTCTTCACCTCAGTCTGCACTTCTGAGAATGAATTTCCCATAAACCGTTTTATCGAGTAAATGGTTTTCTTCGGGTTGGTGATTGCCTGTCGTTTGGCCGGGTCACCCACCTTACGTTCTCCATTGTCGGTAAAAGCAACAATAGAAGGTGTAGTACGGCGGCCTTCGTTATTGGTAATAACAACCGGTTCGCTGCCTTCCATTACGGCAACGCACGAATTTGTTGTACCTAAGTCGATTCCAATTATTTTTCCCATATTATGTATCCTTTCTTAATTTTTTTTGTTCGTCAATTTTTGCCTTTGATTAGTCAATCATTATGCCAAAGGAATGCCTGGCGTTTTTCAGGAAAAATTAATGACAAAAAGACAGTTGACCGTTTTTTGAATCGTATGGTACCGTGAAAGAAATGATAGGGATACAACTGTTTTTAAAGGAGTTAGAGGTCCGGGTTATTTTGCCTTGTATTTAAAGCCCAGGTTGTACTCTTCCACAAGTTCACGTTCGGTGAAGCCCGAAAGCGGTACAGACTTTACTACATTGTGGCGCGATGCAAATATCCCTGTGCCATTCT
>Ga0209013_10000281_pt1 | contig 44499 bp, 45 predicted proteins | sample Cruoilmetagenom2_FD_187291 | JGI IMG/M metagenome (GOLD analysis project Ga0209013, IMG submission 187291) | Oil polluted marine microbial communities from Coal Oil Point, Santa Barbara, California, USA - Sample 2 (SPAdes) (version 2) | ecosystem: Environmental > Aquatic > Marine > Oil seeps ...
CAACACCGGACCCCGGCTGTCCAGTTTGATCAAAACGGCAATGAGTCCCATGATCAAAAGCAGCAGGGGCAGGCACAGGATCACCAGAAGCAAATCAAAAGCGCGCTTGACCATCCTCTGGTAGTCGTTCAGCGCGGGAGCGCGCAGGTCCAGCATGGGGATTTCGGCAAATTCCTCCACAACGGCTTTATGCAGCGCCAGGTGGAAATAATCCGGGACGATCCACAATTTAACCGGCAGATGATGCAGCTCAGCTACCAGGTGATTGACCTGCTCATATGCGCGTGGAGGCAGCGCGATCACCACGTCATCGATGTGATTTTCCTGGATTATGGCTCCTGCAGCACCCAACACCCCCAACACATCTATACGAGTTAAGCGCTTATCGGGATCATCGTCCAGAAAACCCACCATCTCCAGGCCCAGAAAAGCGTTTTCCTGGATAATATTTTGGAGGTTGCGACCCACCGGTCCGGCTCCGGCGATCAATACACGCCTGTCCCTGGTGTAACTCCCGCTTTTCAGTCGATACAGCCCGCGCGCAGCCAACCGCCAAAGGACCTGCAGCAGATAAGCCGATGTTGCAAATATCAAGAAGAGGGCACGCGAGATATCACGGTAGGATAGATACAATAACCCGGCAAGCGCAACACCCGCCAGCAGGGCGCCCAGGGTCAGGCTGGTGAGTTCATTCGTGACTCGCAAATTTTTCCGGCCATCGTAAACCGCCAACAACAGCAGAATGGCCACCCAGATGGCGGGAAAAATTATGTAAAGGATTAATGGGATTATGATATCCGGATCAACATCCCGGAAGATCGGATACTGGTTTAATTCTGGGCGGATGGCGTTGGCGAAATACAGCGCTAAAATTACAATAAGCGCATCCAGTACAATCGACATCAAGGCGAAGTTTATTGAAAAACGACGGAACATTATCTTCCTCAGGAATGTAATTTGATTTCATGAATTACCTCTTGATTATAAATGAACATTGCCCTCCGGAAAACACCTATTCGTCAATATTTATTAAACCGATCAACTGGGAACAGACCAACACACCGAACAATGGGTATTGAATGTGCCTTTTCCCCAATCTGCGGAGCTCAAGTACCAATCGGAATAACCGCTCTATTCCTGATCGCTGCATCCAATAAGGGGGCTGGTTTTTTGCTCCGGAAACAAAATCGAAAGCTGCACATACTCCAAGGAGCACTGGAGTATTAAGTTTTTCCAGGTGTTCTTTCATCCATATTTCTTGCTTTGGTGTACTGATGCCGATCCTCACGATATCTGCGCCACTTTCATTGGCAAGTCGGCGCTGATCTTTTCAGCTGAAGGGTTGAGCTGAGGCTGGGATTACGGCGACAGCGTCGACCACATAAGTTTTGCGCCACCCTTCAACTTCACCGGCACGATCAAACGCGTCATGTATAATCTATTCGGTAATGCCATCCCGGATGCCGAAGCCGAACTGCGCCGGGCGATGGCTACAAGGCCATCTTCCAGCATATCGACGAGTCGATGAAGATAATGGCCGCCTTAATGAGCAGCAATCGACCGGTATCGGATGTGATGGACATTCTAGCAAAGGATAAGGAGGTGATAGATAGCGCATATAAGAACGCAGATCGGGAGAAGCCATGCCCCTGCGGCAGTCAGCTGCATTTTAAAGAACGTCACGGCTGGAAGCACCCAAGCCGTTAGCGACGAAGGCGGCGGAAGTATACCGCTCAGCCACGCTCGCCGGTGGGTATGGTTTCTCAATCAGAAGTTTATGGTAATGAACTGATAAGTTTAAATAACACTTGAAAGGAGTGAATAACAATGGCTAGTAAACCAAATATCCTGGTCATCTGGGGTGATGACATCGGGATTACCAACCTCAGTTGCTATGGCTTTGGCGTGATGGGCTACCGGACACCCAACATTGACCGCCTGGCCAACGAGGGCATGCTGTTTACAGACAGCTATGGTGAGCAGAGTTGTACTGCCGGCCGCTCATCGTTTATCACGGGCCAAAGTGTCTTCCGCACCGGGCTTAGCAAGGTCGGTATGCCCGGAGCCGACATGGGTTTGAGCCCCGAGGACCCGACCATCGCCACGCTGTTGAAAGAGCAGGGCTACGCCACCGCGCAGTTCGGTAAAAATCACTTTGGCGATCTGAACAAGCACATCCCGACTGTGCACGGATTCGACGAGTTCTTCGGTGTCTTTTACCACCTTGATGCCTACGAGGATCCCGAAGATCCCGACTACCCACCGGCCGATAAGTTCCCGGACTTCTATGATAGGTTTGGACCGCGCAATGTGGTCCATGCCTGGGCGACCGAGGAGGATGACGAGACAGTCGAGCCGCGCTGGGGCAAGGTGGGAAAGCAGCACTTTGAGGACACCGGGCCGCTGAATATCGAGCGCATCAAGTCCTTCGACGACGAGTGCTTGGAGGTTTCGCTGGACTTCATCGATCGTCAAGCCAAGGCGGACAAGCCGTTCTTCGTGTGGCACAACACCACCCGTATGCACGCCTACACACAGATCAAGGACGAGATCCGCGGCCAGTCCGGACTTTGGCAGTCGCCGTATCACGATGGGATGATCGAACACGATCAGCAGGTAGGTACGCTGCTGGATAAGCTGGACGAATTGGGTATCACCGATAACACCATCGTGGTTTACGCAACAGACAACGGCCCGCACCGCAACACGCTTCCGGACGCCGGGACGACCCCATTCCGCAGTGAGAAGAACACCAACTGGGAAGGCGCCTTCAGGGTACCGACGCTGCTGCGCTGGCCGGGCAAGGTCGAACCGGGCTCGATCTGCAACGATATCGTCTCTCACCACGACTGGCTGCCCACGTTGTTGTCCGCCGCCGGCGAACCCGACGTGGTCGAAAAGCTGAAGAAAGGCTACGAAGCCTACGGCAAGACCTACAAGGTGCATATAGACGGTTACGACCTGATGCCCTACCTCTCAGGTGAGGCCGACGAGCACTCGCGGCCGGGATTTTTCTACTTCTCTGACGACGGCGACCTGATGGCGGTACGCTACGGCAACTGGAAGTTCGTGTTCATGGAGCAGCGCATCGAAGGGACCCTGCAGGTGTGGGCAGAACCCTTCATTGCACTCCGAGTGCCCAAGATCTTCAACCTGCGGACCGACCCGTTTGAGATGGCCGATCGCACCTCGAACACGTTCTGGGACTCCATATTGCGGCGCGAGTACCTACTGGTTCCCGCGCAGGGCATCGTTGGCCAGTTCCTGCAGACGTTCAAGGAGTACCCGCCGCGCATGAAGGCGCCCAGCTTCAGTATCGACCAGGTGCTGGAGAAGCTCCAGCCCCAGACTGGGTTGAAATAACAGTAGGCTGCGGTAGGGACTACTGCGACAGTATAAACCACGAAGGCTATAAACCGCCCTTCGAGTTCACAGGAACCGTCAAGCGGGTCACATATGACACATCTGGGGAAGCCATCCAGGATGCCGAAGCCGAAATGCGAAGGGCACTGGCCAAGCAGTAGGTATGAACAACTAAAGGAGCTTAACACTAACAAGAATGAAAAAACCTGGAGAGTTACGAGGATGTATTTGAAATGTTAGTTGCAATTGGTGCGTTGTTAGGTGTACCGCTTTGGATACTGCTGGGATGGTTGGCGGCCGGGTTGGCGAACCAGCGGAAGCGGCCCATTTGGCTGGTTCACTGCTGGATGGCATAGACCGCTATCATACGGATCTTTTCTTCCCGGTCACCGGAGGTTGGTTCGCGGCATGAGCTGCGGTTGGGATTACGACGACGGTGTGGAATACGAGACCTATGCCCCTCAATTTCATTTCACCGGCACGATCAAACGTGTCACGTATGTTCGTGCCGGTGATGCGATCAAGGATGCCGAAGTCGAAATGCGCCGGGCGATGACGCGCCAATGAGATCGGGGCGCCTTAGAGATCGGCGCGCCAATTCCATTGGCGGAGCAGTATAATGAAGAACTACTCGAGTCCGCCAAAGATCGATCAGGTAAGCTGAGTTGAATGATCCAGATTTTTAATTAAGGATAACCAGAATGTTAGAAACTCTGATTGCCGATCTGACGAATCTAACCCTTTGGTTGATAGTAATGGGCTTTCCCATCTTTTGAGTGGCTGATTGGCTGGTTTTCAACCAGGCGGGCAAGCACAGCGGCAAAGTTGAGGTTGAATGATGAATTTAGAAAAGATACGTTTACTCGTTGTGGATGCCGACCCAGGGGCTAACACCGATTATCAAGCAGCCCTGGCCAAGATAGACGGCGTCGAGATGGTGGGTTATGCCCGCAATAAGAAGACAGCGCTTGAACAAGTTGATTCGATCGAGTTTGATGTGGCCTTGGTTGATGTGATGTTGACGGGATTGCGAAGCATCGATGTTATCGGCTACATTGCCACCGCGCTGCCGGAAGCCCATATCCTGGCCCTAACTCCCAGCGAAGTGCCGCATGAAAGAGTCATTCTGGCCCTCGAGGCAGGCGCATTGGGTTTCATCAGTAAGGGGGCGACGGATTCGGAAGTTCGCCAGTCGATAATACAAGTCCATGAGGGTAAACCCTGGTTGGTGCCTGACGATACCCTGGACGTCATGCGAGATTCGGCCCAAGATATGCGCGTTTCGGTCAAGGACCGTCGTGACCGGCTTGTACAGATACTCCTGGGCCTCGTGCCAATTACTGGATTGATCGCCGCCTTGGTCCTCCTGCTCTGGCGGGAGTATTGGGCCCATATCGGCGTTCGAGTCGTGGATCTTGGCGTCGACCCAACGACCAGGATGACCAATGTTATCATTTCCCTCTTAGCTTTTCTGGCGGTAATTGCCCCCTTTTTTTTCATCGATGACTGGATTCAGGTGATCAACAGTTGGATAACCAAAAAACCAGCTCTGGCAAAAAGGATTGAACAGGGCCGCGGCCTGCGTTTGGGCAAGACCCCTGTCGGCAATGTAATTTTCAGTCATGGGATGGCCTGGTTTTTGATGGCCATCTTGATGATATTCATTTTCGCCTTGATACTTAGCTGGTTGCCCCAGCAGATTCTGTTGGTTTTCGTAGGCGCGTTTTTTGCGATTGTTTTGTTGGCCAATGTCCTTAACCTCCAAGATCATTTACCCGTAATTTTGAGGCTTTCCCAGCAGCAGTCCGGTCGCTCGCTGGCAGTAGTAGGGGTTCTCCTGTTTCTCCTCTTTAACTTTTTGGGATACGAGGTGTTAGTCACAGGGCCGGACTTACGTGTTGATGGTCTGCATGGCCGTTTGGCGCCAATCGTGCTTGACCTGGGCGCGAACCCGGTGAGGCTTTTCGATCTGGATGGCAATATCGAGCCTATTGAGGTCCTCTATCTGGGTGGAAATGCTGACTTGTACGTGCTTTACGACCCCTGCACAGAAGAAACCAAAATGGTCCCAGTCGGTTCCTCGAGAGTCGTTGTGATCGATCAGGTCGCATGCCCCTCGCCATAACAATTTGACAGCAAATAGATGGTTGAAGTACCCGACTGGCAAAGGGGCTAGGGGATCCGAATGCGACCGAATCGAACCTTGGAATGTAGGTAAATCAAGCAAAGACAATCGATGAGGTAAAAATGTCCACTCAACAAAAGGAGTATGGGCAAGTGGAGCCAGACCGTCGGGCCAAGGGAAAAGGACTGCGAAAGCAGGCACCACGCAGCAGTCATGGCGAATGGACTCCATCCCCCGATCGCCCCGACCCCATCGCACTGCTGCAGGCGCAGGATAAGGACCGGCTGGAGTATTTGCTGCCCATCAAGTATGGGCGTATGCTGGCTTCTCCCTTTGCCTTTTTTCGCGGTTCGGCCGTCGTGATGGCTTCTGATCTGGCCCCCAGCCCGGTTACGGGTTTAAACGTCGTCTTGTGCGGAGACGCCCACCTGTCCAACTTCGGAATTTTTGCCACGCCGGAACGGAACCTGGTCTTCGATATCAATGACTTCGAAGAAGCCTACCCCGGACCATGGGAATGGGACTTGAAGCGGTTGGCTGCCAGTGCGGTGGTGGCAGGCAGGGGTAATGGTTTCAATGAGAAAGCCTGCCGGCGTTTAGCAGCCATCGTATCGCGGTCTTATCGGGAGGCAATGAGAAAGTATGCACAAGCGTCCGTACTGGACGTGTGGTATGACCATGTTGACGTGGGTTCAGTGCTTGATCTATTCCAGACTTACGCCAAGAAGAGCGCCAGGCAAGCCAAAAAGACGGTCGAGAAAGCTGAATCTCACACCGGTGAAAGAACTACGCAGAAACTCACGGAAGTGGTTGACGGCAAACGGCAATTTGTCAACAATCCCCCGTTGGTAGTACGCCTGACAGACCTGCAGGCCGAAAAGGGAACACACCTGATTACCCGCCAGGACGTGGAGAACGCCTGGAGCGATTATGTCAACAGCCTGCCAAGGGAAAGACAATACCTGCTGCAGCGTTTTCGGATCACAGATACGGCTTTACGAGTTGGGGGTGTCGGCAGCGTCGGCACCCGCTGTAGTATCACCCTGTTGGAAGGTGATGCTGAACAAGATGCATTAATCCTGCAGCAGAAGCAGGCCGGTCCGTCTGTGCTGGCGGCGTATCTGCACGGGCAGGATTTCGCCAGCCAGGCGCAGCGCATCGTGATCGGTCAGCGCGCAATGCAGGCGGCCTCCGACTTCTTCTTAGGATGGCATCAAGGTACCGGGACAGGCACCCAATACTACTGGCGCCAGCTGAAGGACAAAAAAGGTTCTTTCGACATCCAGATGTTGGATGAGAAAGGAATTGGCACTTATCTGGCCGTTTGCTGTGTCTGCCTTGCGCGCGCACACGCCCGCGTTGGAGATGCGGCGGCGATAAGCGGCTACCTGGGAAGCGGAGATGTTTTTGACAGAGCGATCAGAGACTTTGCTGTCGGCTACGCAGACCAAACTGAGAAAGATTATGAGGCCCTGGTGGACGCGGTGCGGTCTGGACGCATTATCGCACAGACCGGTATCTAAGCAGTAAAAGGATCAATCCTGTGGGAGACATACACCCTACGAAACAAAGAAGCGTTTTCATCGCTGTGTTGGGGTTCTGGTTGGGCGCTATCCTGGGCAACCTGGCAACCTATCTGATCGGCAATAGCGGATTAGCTGGCTGGTTGTTAGGATTCCTACCCCAGGACCAATCCTATGTTCGCCTGTTTTTCGGCGTCGTGCTGGCATTTGTGATTATTGGTTTAGGTGGCGCTGTAACGGGTGTTTTCAATGGGATGGCTATAAGCCGCATCGACACTGGTGGCGATCGACGACGCTATCTCGTTGGTGCCGGTTTCGCGTACGGAGTTGGCCAGGGGATCCTGATCATTCCACTATTGCTGCTCATCAGCCTGATCGCTATGTACAACAATGGTTCTAAAAACCAGCCTCAGGCGTACCTTCTGCTGTTTGGCCTGCTTGGTTTGGTATATGGGCTGATCGTCGGGTTATTACTCTCCACCCTCACGGTCAATTTCAAACGCATGTGGGGGGTTCTGCTGGCAATTGTATTTGGTTACATGCTGGGGGGAATTCTATTAGGCTTATTCTTCTGGGGGCTAGATTCCTTATCTCCCGGGCAAGTTTCTTTATGGGTGAGCCTGGGTTTAGTAATTATTTCTCTTCTGGTCATTATTCCACCTGGAGTTTTGGGTGGATTGGCCTATCATCGGCTGGCTCAGAGAAGGTCTCTCTCGGGTGACGCGGCTTTGAAGCCAGGACGCGCCCAGCGAGTTATCGTTATTGGGGTTTCCATAGCAGTACTTCTGGTTGTGTTCCTTTTTACCCAGGACGCGGAAAGTTTTCTAACGATTCGCCCGGCAGCCACGGCGACCATACTTCCTCTAGAAACTGTTGGTGTGCACTGGACTCAAAATACCGGCCCAACTGTAAACTCACAGGTAGATATGTCATCCCAGCCGGATGTTTCTGCTAGTTCAAATAACTTTGTCGGTTTAGTTTGGTCACAGAAACTGGACGATGAAAGTGATGTCTTTTACACCATGAAGGAAGACGGTTCGGATGATGATGCGATCTGGTCTGAACCGATAAACATATCCAACAGCTCTTCCATGAGATCGAACAAAACACAGTTGGTCATGGACAGCAATGGAGGGGCTCATATTGTTTGGGTTGAGTCGGACCCGGGGTCGAACACAAATCAGATCCTCTACAGCCGTTGCCAGGCTGCAGAATGTACCCCTCCCATCCTGTTATCCACATCCACAGAACTGTCCTGTGCGCCCGGGTTGAGTGGGGGTAATAACCATTGGCCCAGCATAACCATCGATGCATCCGGAGGGCTGATGGCCGCCTGGAGCGCTGGAGGTGGACATCTGTTATTCAGCGCCTGGTCAGCCGGAGAACTTCCTCCGCAAGAGCCTGCCGGTTGTATTGCGACTGCGGGAAACATAACAAAACCGGATCTACAAACCGCTCTGACAGGTGGTTCCGAAGGTTTGTTTGTTATCGCCTATGCCAGCAGCGGTGCGGAAGAATCCGGCGATATTTATGTCCAACATTATGAAAATGAAGCGTGGTCAAGCCCAGACACGCCCATTGGGGTTGGTTTTGCACCCGATATCTTGCTGGATTCAGAAGATCAGATTCACGTGGCCTGGTGTGATGAGCGTGGAATCGCGAACTACCGTTATAACGGGGGCTCTAAAGAGAATATAAGCTCTCCTACCTGCATCGGTCGGCCAGAATTGGGTCTGGATCACGATGGCCTTCCACACCTGGTTTGGTACTCAGATCAGGTCGAAAACGTAAGCGGTATTAGCTCGCCAGGTCATCTTCTTTTCGAGAGTATCCGCACAGATGCTGGTTGGTCGTCACCTGCTGTTACAGCCCAAACGAGCTTACCCACCCAGCCTGCGATGGCGAGTCAACCAGAAGGAGTTTTACACCTGACCTGGAGCGACGCCCAAAATGGATCTGGGACAATTAATTATGCCCGTCAGGATCCTTATCAGTGTGAAGTCGAATCACTCAAAGATATTGGACTGGCAGCCCTCAACATAATCCAAAACGGTGAGTTTCATCCTGCGGATTACCAGGTGCCCTATTGCAACAATCAATTTGTAGATTTCATCTACCAACCAAATCCTCAACCGGCTTTTTCGCCAGACCAACCCACCATAAATGGAGGATTTGATCGGGTCGCCGAAGCAATGGCAGACGCCCAATATGAGGTGCTGTTTACCAATATGCAGTGGGAAGCTGATGAAAATAATCTGAGTCCGGGCAGCACTTTCGCCAGAGGAGTGGCCGATTTATATCAGAAGGTAAAAGCGGACCCCTCCCAATATCCCCGGGGCATGTTAGTGCGCATTTTATTAGGGAACTATCCGGTAGTGACCACCCTGGAATGGGGCACACAAATTTGGAATGTTATGGATGATCTGCGTGATGCGGGTGTTGAAGAGCTGGAGAATCCTGAGATTGGCTGGAAAGTAGAGGTTGCTGATTTCGCTGGTACCTATCCGCACAGTCATTCCAAATTTTTAGTCATCGATGGCAAGCAGGTCATCTCGGCTGGTTTCAATTACGGCTGGCTCCATCTACCAATAGATCATCCATCCAGCCGGGGTGATGACCTGACCGATTTGGGTATTGTGGTCCTTGGACCAGCAGCACAGGCTGCGATCAGTGCTTACGATGATATGTGGCTGGGTGCCAACCAGCTTATCTGTCCGGATTACAACTCAACTGATGAGTATGCCTGGTCGGATTCCTGCCAGTGGGGTAAAGCTGCTGTTTGGCACCTGCCCGAAGTGCTTAAATTCTACCCAGCTGACAGCCAACAGAACGCTTTTTCCCTCTTCCGTACAACATTCTACAAGGAGGCGGATTATACCTACACCGCTGTGTTGGATTCCGCCCAATCCAGCATCGATGCCATACACGTCAATTTTTCAATGGAGTTAATCTGTATGGTGAACATCTTAATCGATGAAGTATGCACATTTGACAATGCGATACCCTGGATGATCGCGATGATGGACGCCGTGGAGCAGAAGCAAGTCTACGTGCGGATCATTGTGGAAAATGGTGGGGTGAAAGGGTTGGAGAACGGGGTGGCGATACAGGTATTTCAGGATGAATTGGTCAAACGTGGGTTGGAGGATCTGGTTGAAATTCGTTTCTTCGATGGGCGCGTACATATGAAATCCACCTTAATCGACAAAGAATTTTTGATTGTGGGCAGCCAGAATTTCCATTACAGTTCTTTCGGCGAAAAGGGTTTACTGGAATTTGTGGTTGCCTCGGATGATCCGGCGGCAGTAGAAACGTATTTGAATATGTTCGATTATTTCTGGGAGCGGGCTGTCCCAGTGGATGAAGCCGATTGAGCTATTGGGAAGTAGAACGCTCGAATCGTATCCATCCGGATGTCAAGAAAGTGAAGCCCAGAGAATGAATAATAGATTCACTCTCTATTTTGAATCCATTCCACCCTTCTAGCTTAAGACATCTTCTGTTCAAGTAATTGAACCCGGTCCTCGATCCCTTCTTCCCCGGGTAGAATCCTGCGGATTCCAAAAATTGGAAGACCTTCGATCCCGCGCTGCGCTGCGAGCGTCATCATCTCTTCGATGAACACCCCGGATTCACTTTTCTCCGCAGTGTCGCGATCCAGCCCCAACATAGTCCCCTTCCCTTTCGATGCTTCTACACCACACGACGGGCTCGGGTTCATGCCTATGATACCTGCAATCTCGTATCCCAGTTCCAGATAGGCTTCGATCTGGTCCACAACCCCGGCGGCAATATTCCGGAAGCAATCCCGCAGCTCCCCATCGGGGATTTCACCATAACGCTCCTTCTCCAACCCCATGCACAAAAACTCCGGACACGGCATCTGGATGATGCCCAGGTCATGTTTCAGCAGGGTGTTGACCAAAGGAACATTGGCGCCGGCGAAGGCACACCCCTGCGGAAAGCGAGTGTTGATGTTCAGAAAGCAGTGCGCCAGGAACACCACCTTGCGCTTCCGAGAATCGTCAAGGAACAAATAACCCAGGCGGTAGGCGTCTGCGAAAGAACCCTGGAATTGAATATCCCCGGTCACCCACAGCGCAACGAATAATGGCAATCGCCGGTCTGCTACCGTACGCAGGGTGTCTTGCGTGCAGCTGAGTACGATGTCCCCCTCAACGGCATCCACATCATGGAGTGTTCCGCCTGATGCTTCCCAATAAAAAGATTCGCCATCAACTACCCATTCGATTGATTTCGACCAATCTTTTAACCGTAAAGGTGTTTCTGTCCTTCGATTGACCCGCTCGAGCAGCCTGGAAAGCAGCTGATAAGTCCCCATTAAATACCCGGTATCCACATCCCGGCAGCGGATGCAACAGTGTACACAAATATATTTGCAACAACAAATCCGACCATAACCACTGCTAAAGCCGCCGAAGCAGGCACGTTCGTCCAGCGACAAAGAGCGAAAAAAGAAACCGCGACAGGGATTACTAAAACCACCATGATTGCCAACCAGAATGGTGTAACGGGCTGGTCGAGGAGCAAGGTAAGGCTAACTCCCATCTGCCAAAAAATATGACCGATAAACATCACGGCCAGGATATCGACAACTCTGACCGTCAGTTTTAACAGAAATGCCACGATATATCCAACAACCGTAGCGATTGAAATCACACTCACTGAGAACAGCAGCTCGTCAAAAAAATTAGCCTGTCCGATAGTACGGTAGTAATCCAACACAATCGCAAAACTGGTTACTCCCACTAATATCAACAAGACCACCGGCCAAAACAATAACGTTCCCCAAGGTGTGTCGATAAATCCTGGATACAGGGAATCTTTTCGACGCCCTTCTCCCGGTGGATTTTTCTCTGTTTTCTCCTGTTTATTCCAAAATTTCCAAGTCATGTGATCGTCGCACCTTTCGCTAGAAAATCCTTGTCCAACCTCAGTATATTACATAATTAGAAAAATTCAAACAGATTGAACGGATCAGTTCACACCCGCGAGGGTTATAAGATATTGGGATGGAGCGCTGTCAGCGGATTTTCGGAACGAATTGAACGGATTAGGTGATAGTTGAGGTCGGTTATAAGTTGTGAGATTGTTTTTGGAAGGAGTTTCAGTTTAGTTCCAGAAAATTAATTATAATGGAGTGTACTATGAGTTCTGGGAGCAAGCGCGTAAAGACTGAGTTCGATGATTTGACATATAAAATCATCGGTTGCGCCATGGTCGTACACAGAGAGTTAGGGCCAGGTCTGCGTGAGGATTCATATCAGAGGGATTTAGAAATACAGCTTTCCAAAGAGAAAATAGCATACGATTCGCAGAGATATTATGAGGTGAATACCCTCGAGGACAAAGAAGGATTTATTGGCTATTACATTCCCGATTTCGTAGTTGAAGACACAATCATCGTAGAAATTAAGGCACTGAATCGATTGGATATCTCTCACATTGCACAGGTGATTGGTTATTTGGCCGTGACTGAACTACCTATCGGTCTGTTGATCAATATTGGAGAGCGAAGTTTGAAATTCAAGAGAATATTGCCGCCTAAAAATATTACAGATCATCATGTGAACCGTCAGTGGTTATATATCCCTGATTGGATGAAGGAAGAAAATATTAATTTATAGATTTCCTTCTCAAAGAACTCTCACTCGATGAGGGAAGTCAGATAATCCAATTAACCAATGATCCAAACGAATATACAATCCTGATGAATAATCAGTTCAATCCGTTCTAAGATCCGTTGACAGTTTGACTATGCCAAAAATCACTTTCACGCCACCCATCTACTCCTTCCATATCGATTTCATGGGACACGTCAACAATAATGTTTACATCCAATGGATGGAAATTGGCCGTCATAAGATAATGGATGCGATTGGATTGCCGGTTAATGAAATCGCCGAAGCGGGATTCGTCCCAATTCTCGCCAAAACTGAGATCAGCTACCTGACACCGTTGTTTATGGGAGACCGGGTCAGGATCGAGATGTGGCTCTCGGAATTGAGACGTGCATCAGCCTTGATAGAATTCCGCTTCTTCAACCAGGATGAGATACTCGCTGCATCAGGTTCCCAGAAGGGGCTGTTTATTGACACCGTGTCACAGCGTCCAATGCGCTTGAATTCGGAAATGAGAGCGCTCTTTGAGAAATACTTAATAGAGAACAAGGAGTAAAAACAGATAGTGAGGAACAGTATGACCCACCCACTCGTCACACAATTAAGGTTTTCGCGCAGCGAATTCGAACGCTGCCTGGATGGAATTTCCGCTCAGGACGCCGTTCAGAGAATAAAGCCCATGAACTGCATCAGCTGGATGGTCGGTCACCTGGCAGGGCAGGAGCAGTTCTTATGGGTGGAGATCGCGCAAGGGAAAATCGTCGCGCCAGGCATCAATGACCTGGTCGGATTTGGAAAACCAGCCAGCACCCCACCGATGGATGAAATGTGGGGAATCTGGCTGGAGGTCACAACTACGGCGGACCAGTACTTGAATACCCTGACACCAGAGGAGCTGGGTACGCACCTGCAGTGGAACAGGAAACCCAGGCGGGAAGATATAGGCACAACCCTGTTGAGGAACATCTTCCATTACTGGTTCCACACCGGCGAAGCGCACGCTGTGCGCCAGATGCTCGGCCACACAGATCTGCCGCAGTTCGTCGGAAATATGTCATCCGTACGCTTCTTATAAATCTGCCAGAGGGGTTATGTAATAAACCAGTTAGTGCTATAATTTATAGCACATGGGTTCTTTAATATAAGTATTTTTTAAGCGATTGATAACCCAAACTTCTTAATTGTTCAGGAAAGATCCATGGAAGAGCCATCGAACGAAGTTCATCAGGATACAGTTTCTTCAAAAGCAGGCCGGATCGCGGGACGGGTCTTGCGTGATATTTTCACGACGATCTTGCCTGCCCTGCTGATAGCTTTGTTCATAAACGTGTATTTCGCGGAAGCGGCCCTGGTGGAAGCCGGACCTAGCATGCAGCCCAACCTGTACCGCGGCGATCGTGTGATGATCGAAAAGATCTCCTACCGCATGCACAAACCAAAGCGCGGCGACATCGTGGTTGCGGAACGCCCGAATGGAGAAGTGGCGCTGATCAAACGCATCGTGGCGCTGCCAGGTGAGACAATCGAAGTACGGGATGGGCATGTATTAATAGACGGACAGACGATCGATGAACCATGGGTTGGAAATTTCGGGGGACCGGATTATTCGCTGACCGAGATACCGCCAGGACATATTTTTATCATGGGGGATAACCGCGGCAACTCGCACGATTCACGGCACATCGGCCCTATTCCTATCGAGGATATAAAGGGGCGTGTGTGGCTGGTGTATTGGCCGCTTGAGGAATTCCAGTTCCTTAAATAAATGATCGATATAATTGCCTTTGATGCCGACGACACCTTGTGGCACAATGAATCTATATACTTTCAGGCAAAGACAGAATTTGCGGATCTGTACGCCGGGAACCTGTCCTCCAATCAGGTGCTGCAGCAGCTAAACGATACCGAGATCCACAACCTTCAGTATTACGGGTACGGGATCAAAAGTTTCTCCCTATCCATGATTGAGACAGCCTTAGGCATCGACCCGGAGAGGGTTGATGCCGCCGCGCTCCGGCAAGTGCTCGATATTGCTAAAGAAATGCTGACCGCCGAAGTACAGCTGCTGGACCAGGTGGAAGAAACTATCGCCACCCTATCATCAGACTACAAACTGATGCTGATCACAAAAGGGGACCTATTCGAACAGGATGGCAAAGTCAACCGCTCCCGAATTGCGCACCATTTCCAAATCATTGAGATCGTCAGCGAAAAGACCAGCCAGAGATACAAAAAACTGCTGGCAAAATACAGCATCAACCCACAAAGTTTTTTAATGGTGGGGAACTCCATGCGCTCCGACATCCTGCCGGTCATCGAAATCGGTGGGCAGGCCATTTACATCCCATACCCGGACATATGGGAGCACGAAAAGGTCAACCAGGATTACATTGATAAGAACAGTTATTACGAGCTTGGAGATATTTCCCAACTGCCAGAATTGATCAAAAAGATCGAACGATAGAGGATGGTTAATTTGATAAACATCTGGTAAAATTTCCTTCCAGGCATAATATCAATTTAGGAAGATTTGCCTTTTACTGCTTAACCCTACAAAATATCGACCAGGAGGACGACAACCGGCGTTAAAGGTTTATATTTGCGTCTAGTATAATAATTCCCGCCCCGGGTACTTTTTTCTTTTTATGTAATTATGCATTTTTATCGATTACATACACCTGACACCCGCCGGCATGTCTGATGAAATCCGTCCAACTGGTAAACAGCATCCCACGTTATCTGCTGACGAAAGCAATCGGTGCCTTGTACACACCAATCTATTGGAGCCCCCTGGCGGTGCTCCAATATCGTGATGTCAATGTACCTTCCCTGCCCGGTCCTGAATGGGTCAAAATCAAGACCCTGAACGGCGGCATCTGCGGCAGCGATATGAACGCCGTCTTCTTGAACGACAGCCTGGCGCTGACCACGATGGTGTCCTTTCCTTTAACATTGGGGCACGAAAATGTAGGATTAATCGCTGAACTGGGCGAGGATGTCAACGGCTTTACCACTGGTGAGCGAGTGGTTGTCGAACCGCTGCTGCCCTGTGTGACGCGTAATATCCAGCCTGTATGTGAGTTCTGCCAGCGCGGTGAGTATGGACTGTGCCAGAACTTCGCCGAAGGGGACATCGCTGCTGGCATGAGCATCGGTCACTGTACGGATACCGGCGGGAGCTGGAGTCCGTATTTCGTTGCCCATCAATCTCAACTTTTTCGTCTCTCAGAGTCGATCAGCGACGAAAACGCGCTGATGCTGGATGCTTTCTGCACAACGCTGCATCCTGTGCTGCGAAATTTTCCGGACGACAGCGATAAAGTTTTGATCATAGGGGCCGGTGTTGTAGGGCTGTGCACCGTGATCGCGCTGCGTTTATCAGGCAGCCAGGTGCACGTGACCGTGGTCGCTAAATACCCCTTTCAAGGTCAAATGGCAGAACAGTACGGCGCTGACGAGATTGTTCTGATTGGTGAGAGCGACCCCTACACCACGGTAGCCGGTAATAACGATGGTAAACTTTACCAGCCGGCGATGGGGAAGCGGGTCCTGGTTGGCGGCGCCGATATCGTCTTTGAGTGTGTCGGTAACGCCGGCAGCATAGACGACAGCCTGCGGCTGGCCCGCAGCGGCGGTAAGGTTGTGCTGGTTGGATTGGCTTCCATCCCAAAAGGCGTGGATTGGACACCGATCTGGATGAACGAGCTGACTATCAAGGGTAGTTTCTGGTGCAGCACAGAATATGTAGACCAGAAACCTGTACGCACCTACCAGATTGCGCTCGATTGGATGAGCGAGGGCAAACTGGATCTTACAAACATGGTGACGCACCGCTTCCGCCTGGAAGATTTCAAACAGGCGTTATCTATCACCAGCAACAGAGGAAAAAACCAGGTTATTAAATCTGTATTTGTTTTCGACTGAAAAGACCCAGGGTCTTTAGGTAGTTCCGTGGTTTTAGATGTGGCGGCGGCCGCCGCCACATCTAAAACACAGCAAGACCAAATGAACCAAGATTCACAAAATTAGGAGAAGAAATAGTATGACGAGCATTCCAAAAGATTACACATTAAACGAGACCATCCATCCCTGGCTGCACGCGATCAATCTATCATTTGTGCCGGGTCCAATGACACCGGTCTTGGAAGAAGTTATAGACGGTATGCGGCAGGAATTCGAACGCCTGGGACACAATATCCAGGAGACGCCGGATGATTCCACCGATGTTGTTCTGACGACAGCGCCATTTGGCGTTCCGCTGAGCTGGCGAGATGCCCTGATCTTCAAAATTCGCCGTTTATATAATCTCAGCCGAACACCCACCTTTTACACCCTGGTGCAGGTGTCACCGGATGAGCTGCAGCGCCAACTGGATCTATTTCAGACCGTCATTGAGAAGGACGCTCCCGATCCAGCGGACTTTGACTTCCCCGGCCTGGCTGCTGATGCACATCGAGTGCTCTACGAACAAGGTCGCAGAGGCGGACCGATCCTGGCGTTGGAGCGCCTGGTGCAGGCTTATTCCAAGAGCATTCACGTGCTGCTGCTCGTCGCGGACGAAAGCCCCGTGGAGATGTATCACTTTGACCTGGTAGGCGCCAATCCACGAACAAGGGCCGACGATATGGATGCCTTCTACGTAGACATTGTTCTTCGAATGGTCACCAGCATGAGCACCATCGAAGTTAAGGAACACGAGCTTGTCGGCGATCCTGTTCCCAACGAACTCTGGAAGCACCTGAGTACGCCCGATGCCATGGCCGTGGCTGGACAGCAAATCGGTGAACGCAGCTTCTTTACTGACATGGTGCACATCTCGGATGTGGTCGATGTACCAAAAGTGACGGACACCATCGCCGAACAGTACAGCGAGGGCTGCTTCGCCACGTGGGACCCACAGATAAACGCGCTGATCTCCACCGTGACAGGCAGCGCGCGCCCGGTCGACAAGGGAAATATTACTGAAGACGACCTAGCGGTTATCGTTGGCGTCAGGGAGGACGGTATGGGCGCCCAGGTACGTCATGTCGATGGGAAGCGCAACGACCCGCCCTCCACGGAAGCCGTGGAGCTGATCGACTTGGACAGCCTGCTGCCAGAAGTCGATCTTGGGCCGGAATGGGAGATCGAGGCGCGAGTACCGGTCGTGCGCTCGAAACTTCACGGGCACCGCGGTATCAAGGCTTACGACCCCACCTGCGTGGAGTACGTCACGCTCGATCCACCCTACTACGATTACCCGGTCTCCTGCGCGACCAGCGCACAGGCTCAGGGAATCAAATCAGCATTTTCACGCTCAGAAGCGCTGCTAAATCCCGAAGATCCTCGCCCGATTGTATTTACCGTGCTCCCTGGTCACGGCACCGTCATCGCTGAAAAATGGGTCCCGGGTAAAGAACCCTTCCAGCAGATGTGGGAATACATGGACTCCGGACAGTTGCAGGTAGACAACATGGTCCCCCAAGGATCGATGACCTACATTCCCGGCTCCGATGATAAGATGATATTAAAAGCGGAAGAATAGTCACTTCCCTGGAATCCAGAATTATGACATCAAACTGGAAACTCAGCCCTTCCGAATTGACATTTCTGTGGGACGACTGCCCCAGATGTTTCTACCTGAAAGTTGTAAGAAAATTCAACCGCCCCTGGGGAGCGTTCCCAAAGATATTCAACCGCATTGATAAGTTGATGAAGGATCATTATGAGGGCAAATCAACTTCAGAGATCGCCCCCGAATTGCCTGAAGGGATTGTCCAGTTTGGCGAGAAATGGGTCACGTCGGCTCCGATCAGCATACCGGGGCACGAGGCCACCTGCTTTATCCGGGGCAAGTTCGACACAGTAGTCGCTTTCTCTGATGGCAGCTACGGCGTTGTAGATTTCAAGACCAGCCAACCAAGGCCGGAGCACGTGGCGTTTTACGGTCGCCAGCTGCACGCGTATGCCTATGCCCTGGAGCATCCAACACCCAACAGCCTGGCGCTGGCACCCATCACCCGGCTGGGACTGCTGTGCGTGGAACCCGTGTCGATGGATAAAATCGGGTCCGACCAGCTGGCGTATATCGGGGACGTCACCTGGTTGGAAGTTCCAAAGGATAATTCATTTTTTACCAGTTTCCTGGATAATGTGCTGACTGTCTTGGAAAAGCCCACCCCACCCGACAGCAATCCAAAATGCGGTTACTGCCAGTACCGCATGGCCTCCAGGGAGACCGGTTATTAAACGCAATTCTTTGCGTACACTCTGCATCCTGGTACGAGGCGAACCGATTAGTCGGGTGCTGCTTGGGTATAAAAAGCAGGGTTACGGCTGCGGAAAATACACCGGGTTCGGGGGGAAAGTTGAAACGGGCGAAACGGTCTTAGAGGCCGCTGTCAGGGAGCTGTTTGAGGAAACCAGCATCAGGGTTTCGGAAAGTGACCTGGCACACGTGGGTAACCTGACCTTCATCTTCCCCTATAAACCGGAGTGGACGCAGGAAGTCTACGCTTATCTCCTGACCGATTGGATTGGTGAGGCTGTCGAAAGCCGCGAGATGATCCCGAGATGGTTCGATCTGGACGATATCCCTTACGAGGGTATGTGGGAGGACGGCAGGTATTGGCTTCCACCCATTCTGGCAGGGAAGTCCGTCAAGGGCAGGTTTGTATTCAATGCCGATAACGATACGTTGGCTGAAGTGGGGATAGAGGATTACGAGAACCCAGGTTTCGCCTCTTTGTGGTAAATTCATAGATAACAGCTAACCAACCCATCCATAGGAGAACCCAATGCCAGAATTACCCGAGATAACATCCCGCGCCCGGGAGATGAACGAGACGCTGGTGGGTAAAAGGATCAGCGACATTGAAGTCATCCAGCCCAAGTCGCTTAATGTGCCCGAGGGTGAATTCCGCAGCGCGTTGACCGGCGCTGAGATTCTGGAAGTAACGAACCGCGGTAAATGGATCTTCGTAGAGACCAGCAAGGGTTGGCTGCTGATCAACCTCGGTATGGGTGGTGAAATCCTGCTCGTGACTCGTGACACAATGCCGGAGAAGTACCGCCTCGTGTTTGACTTTGATGACGGGAGCAGCCTGAGCATCAACTTCTGGTGGTTCGGGTACGCCCACTACGCTCCCACAGGTGAGCTCGAGAGCCACCAGATGTCAGCTAAATTAGGACCCAACGCCCTGGAGATAACGGCGGACGAATTGGAGCGGCTGCTTGATGGCCGCCGGGGGCGCATCAAGTCATTTCTGCTGGACCAGTCCAAGATCGCCGGCATCGGCAACGCTTACGTCCACGATATCCTGTTCCTGGCAAGACTGCACCCGCTGAGGCAGATCAACACTTTAGACGACGAGGACATCCAGCGCCACCACCTGGCTATTCTCGATGGGCTGCAGCCATCCGTAAACAAAGGCGGCGCTTACTACGAGATCAACCTGTACGGCGAAAAAGGTGGTTTTACGGGAGACGATATTATCATTGGCTACAGGGAAGGCCAACCCTGCCCGTTGTGCCATACTGAGATTGAGAAGATCAAAACCGGTTCCACCAGCAGTTTTATCTGCCCGAGCTGCCAGATATGAACGACTCCCGACTGCTAATAAACCCTCTGGATGTCAAACAATATCTAAAAATTGCGTATCCTGACCGAAGGGACATCCAGGTCGTTAACCTGACCAGTATCACTTCCGGCTGGGAGAATGAGATGTACGCGTTTGACTTGCAGTACGGACCGCCTGACGAACGCCACCAGGAGGGGCTGGTGCTACGCATCTATCCGGGCGACGACGCCAACGAAAAATCTCTCCACGAGTTTGAAGGCATAAGGAAACTGGCTCAAGCCGGATACCCTGTCCCGCAAGTTCACCTGCTGGAGCGCGACCATTCGCCTTTTGAAAGACCGTTCTTGATCATGGAGCGCATTGATGGGCAGGAAATGTGGCCAGCATTAACGGAAGGCAGCAAATCAAAACAATATGCTCTCATCACCCAATTTTGCGATCTGTTCCTCCGCCTGCATCGACTGGATTGGCGTCCGTTTGTCGATGATCCGTCACAATATGAGCTCAACGATCCATACACCTTCATCGACCAGTGGCTGGACAGGGCAAAATACGAGATCAACCGCTTCTCTAAATCAGAGCTGCTCCCTGTGGTAACGTGGTTGGAGGAACGGCGAGATACCGTCCCCTGCTCGCAACCGTCGGTCGTGCACTTTGACTTCCATCCGAAAAACATACTGCTGCGAGACGGCGGCTCTGCTGTCGTGATCGATTGGCCCGGTCTGAACGTGACGGATGCGCGCTTTGACCTGGGCTGGACCTTGCTGCTGACATACGCCTATTTGGGAAAAGGATGGCTCGAACGCATCCTGCGTGAGTACGAACGATTGGCGGGAGGAAAAATCGAACGGGTCGAGTTCTTCGAAGTGTTTGCCTGCGTTCGCAGACTTTTCGACGTCACTGTATCGCTATCGGAGGGCGCAGAAAAATTGGGCATGCGTCCGGGTGCGGTTGAAAATATGCGCCAGCAGATGGATGCGTTTGCCAGGGTGTATGAACTGCTGGTCAACCTGACTGGTATTAGAATAGAAGAGATCGACAGGATAGTAAACCATGCTGACTGACAGACAGGATGCCTACGGGCATGCGCTGTACGACCACCTCCTCGGACAGGGAGGCTTTGAAATCGTGGAACGCGATGATGGTTTGTTCAACTTGAGCGCCGGTCCCGCGCTCTACTTCCGGGCTTATGAAGATTGGCCGGTTTCGGAACAAAAAGCCATGGGGTACGTCGAGGGAAAAGTCCTGGATATTGGCTGCGGTGCAGGAAGACATGCCCTCTTCCTGCAGGGATTGGGACACCCCGTAACCGGCATCGATATTTCTCCTCTGGCAATCAAGGTGTGCCAGGAACGTGGCCTGCAGCGAGCGCATGTTTTGTCAGTCACCCAGGTTTCATCAAAAATCGGTATATTTGACACAATTCTGATGATGGGCAACAACTTCGGCCTGTTGAGCAACTCGAAGAGAGCCAGGTGGCTTTTACGAAAATTCCACCGCATAACGAGCGAATCAGGACGGATCATCGCACAGACGCGCGACCCTTTTCAAACCGATGACCTGGACCACCTGGCGTATCATGAACTGAACCGCCAACGTGGCAGAATGGGAGGGCAGGTGCGGATCAGGATCAGGTATAAGAAATATGTCTCGCCGTGGTTCGACTACCTGTTGGTATCGAAATCGGAGATGCAGGAAATCCTGGCCGGGTCAGGTTGGGGGTTGGTAGAGTGGATCAAAGACCCTGATGGATTCAGCAGTGTCATTATCAAGAAGACGTGAGACAAAACAGAGCGTGATAGGCGAGAAATATTATGGCAAAACAAAAATTTCCAGAGCCTACCGTTGGCGCCTTAATCTTCAACCCGCAGGGGCAGTTGTTTCTCATGAAATCCCACAAATGGCGGGACAAATACGTTGTCCCCGGTGGTCACATTGAATTGGGAGAACGTATCGAGGAGGCGCTGATCAGGGAGGTCAAAGAGGAGACCAACCTGGATGTCTACGATATCAAATTCCTGTGTTATCAAGATTTTGTTTATGACGAATCGTTCTGGAAATCCAGGCACTATATCTTCCTGGATTTCACGTGTAAAACTGACTCAACCGATGTTATCCTCAATCATGAAGCCCAGGCGTATGTCTGGGTGTCCATGGAAGAGGCGTTGAAACTGCCTGTTGATGCCTACACCGAGCATGCGATATCTTTTTCCTTACCAAGCAGTCCGTCACCTTGATTTTGATGTATGCAAGATCTACCACCAAGGATCCAAGGCACAAAGGACACGAAGAAAAATATTTAAAAACTTGGTGTTTCTTAGTGTCTCCGAGTCTTGGTGGTGAGAAAATTGGAAGGATAATCGTCGCGAAGTATATTCAATTATCCGTTCGAGTATAATTAATTTATGACAATCCGTGGCTTTGGTTCCCAGGATATAAAACAATGAAAAACCAGAAAATTTCAATAGGTAATGTCCAGATAGCGCTTTCGCTGGGCGTCGGTTTCGCTGGCGGCCTGATCAGCGGAGTCCTGGGCGGCATCCTGGTAAGCAACCGCTTGAACTCTGCCCGGCGGATGCCTTATGCAAACGCTTGGGAGCGATCCTTGGCCCAAAAACGGGGTCACGTCCAGGCGTCCTGTTTTGTCAACCAGGTTGAATCTCGTTACTGGGAGCTGTTCTGCCAGCGCCCCAGGCTGGTCAGCGGACCGCTGCGAGATCACCTGAATAACAATATCCTGCCCGGCCTGGCTCTTTACCAGATCCTGCGCGAGGAGGAACGGGAGATGCCCGAAGCGCTGGCAGCCGTCGAAAAGTTATTCGTCCAGGCTACACGCGCCGCGCACAGACCCATTCAAATCATGGGCCGCCTGCCAATCTTTTTCCGAGTCCTGCGCGCACGCACACCGAGCGTCCTCAACAAATCCTTTCCCTCAGATGGCTGGGAGCTCGAATGGGTGGAAATCAGCCCTGACAGTGTGGCCTTTAACATGCACAGTTGTTTCTATCTTGACATATGTACCCATTACGGCGTGCCTGAACTGACCCTGGTGTATTGTAAACTGGATGACCTGCTCTACGATGGTATAAGTCCCTATGTGCGCTGGGAACGCACAGGCACCCTGGCACGCGGTGACGAGGTGTGTGATTTCCGTTGGACGCGTGTACTTGCTGACACAGGAGCTGGCTCAGACCTACCGATTGCTGAATAAACCCGTTGCCGTAAATTGCGATTGGCAGCCAAAGAACAAACTGGCGGGGTCCATTATTATTCAACTTTTTTTCCACCAAATATCTTCAAATGATTGATGCTGTCTTCAAAGTGGTTCAACGCAACCTGGCCGGTTTGGCTCTCGCTGCGCTTGTACTGTTCGTCTACATGACCACCCTGGCGCCGGATATTACATTCGAGCACTTCGGCGCAGACGGCGGGGACCTGACGACGGCCTCCTGGACCCTTGGAGTACCTCACCCACCCGGTTACCCGACTTATACCCTGCTAGGGTGGTTTTTTGCCAGGTTCCCGCTGGAGAGTATCGCCTACCGGACCAACCTGATGTCTGCAGTGTTTGCTGCGTGTTGCGTCTTCTTCGTGTTTAAAATTGCGCAAGAGCTGCAGCCGGATGGCGAGCGCTCCCTGGTCATCCCGGTTGCTACCTCCACCATACTGGCATTTGCGACCCTCTTCTGGTCGCAGGCGGTGATCACGGAAGTCTACACCCTGCTGGCGTTCTTTGCCGCGTTTGTGCTCTGGTGCCTGCTCCGTTACCGGAACGGCGCCGGCCGTTGGGCATTGTGGTTGGCCGCCATCCTGATGGGATTGGGTCTGGGCAATCACTTAAGCCTGGTGTTTATCCTGCCTGCCACCCTTGTCCTGCTGTGGTCTGAACGCCAGCGCTGGCTGCGTTTGCGCGTGATCACGCCGCTCATCGGCTTCTTCCTGCTGGGGTTGAGCGTTTACATATATTTGCCATTGGCCGCATCCGGGGAACCGCCTGTTAATTGGGGGTACATCACCTCCTGGGAGAGGTTCTGGTGGGTCGTGTCAGCAAGGCAGTATCAGGCGTTTGTTTTCGCCCTGCCGGGTGAAGATATATCCGGTCGCATCGCTGAATGGGGAGGCGTATTCAGCGACCAGATCGGATGGTGGGGGTTGATCATCTCTGCTGTAGGGATCTTCGCTTTCTGGGTGCGAGACCGGACCTACCTTTATTTCTCCCTGGTTTGGGCGGTACCGCTTCTGATATATGCCTTCTTCTACGATACCATTGATGCATACGTGTTCCTCCTGCCGTTATTGATATTATTGGCGGTTTGGTGGGGAGAAGGCGCCAGGCTGCTGATCCTGATCGGTCAGGAATTTACCGCACGCCGGGCCAAGACTGACGCCGATCGACCGTTGGGCGTTTTCTGGCGCTGGTGGCCGCCGTTTATCGTCCTACTGCTGCCGCTGGCGTCATTGACGACCCACTGGCGAGAAGTTGATCTGAGCGGCGATTATTCGGCCCCTATCTATTTAACCCAAATTCTGGAGGACCTCCCTGAAAACAGCCTGGTTGTTACCAGGCGCGACCGGCCGACCTTCGGATTATGGTACCAGGTATACGCCAACGAGCAGCGCACGGATCTCGCATTGGTGAACGCGCGTATGCTGGCATACCTGTGGTACCGGGACCAGACAAAAGCGCGCTACCCCCATATCACGATACCTTCACCCGCGACCGTAATCACCGCAGACGAACTGGCCCGGGATTTGTTCATGCTGAACCTCGAAGACCACCCGGTATACGCCACTGACCCGGTCGAGGCGTGGGAGGCGTGGTTTGATTTCGTTCCAGAGGGAGATGTTCCGGTTTATCGAGTAAGATTGAAATAATTCCACAATATCGAACCTGACAACCTGATAGGTAGTAGATATTTTAAGAAGAGACCCGTTTTCTTTCTTGGACGGACAACCTACAAATAGATTTGTTCGCACAAGACCTGACCGATCAGATCGCGTTTGAGAAAATGGGTCTCTTCGATGCAGCTACGCTATGAATAAGCAGACTGTTCGTATAACGTTTTGTTTTGCAGCGCTCCTTGCGGTGTTATTGATCACCGTCACTGCCTGCGGTGGGGGAATTGAACCATCCAGTCCAGGGACGGGTTCGATCGAACAACTCAGGGACATCGTCGACACCACTCGACTCGATTCCACGCGATCAGTAGGACCAAGTATTCCGGATGTTGGGTCGCTTTCAGAAACTCAGAAAGAAACTTTGACCAGCCTGAATAAGGTGGATGACTACCCGCTTTACACGATGTACTATAAGGGCGGCTACCAGACCCGTCAAGCCGGACTTGGAAGGATCCCCAGCCAAACGGCACTGTCTCAAGGACCAGAACCACCAGGATGGGGATGCACGCTGTTCACCACGCTGGCAGATGAAGGTAGTAAACTTTATGGGCGCAATTTCGATTGGCAGTACAGTCCCGCCCTGCTGATTTTCACCGATCCACCCGGTGGATACGCCTCGGTATCGATGGTGGATATTTCTTATCTCGTGGACGACTACCGCCAGCAGAACCTGGAAGATTTACCGCTCTCAGAGCGTATGCCACTGCTGCAGGCACCCTACTGGACATTTGACGGCATGAACGAAGCCGGGCTGGCGATCGGAATGGCAGCAGTTAACGAAAGCCGCATGCCAAACGATTCAGGAAAAGAGACCATCGATTCGCTGAGGATTATGCGCGAAATCCTGGATCACGCGCGCGATGTTGACGAAGCACTGGCGATTATGGAGCGATACAACATCGACTGGGCAGACGGGCCAACGCTGCACTACCTGATCGCCGATCAAACAGGCCGGGCGGTGCTGCTGGAGTTCGTCGACGGGGAGATGCAGATACTGCCCAACGAGCCTGCCTGGCACCAGGCGACAAACTTCTTAGTTTCACAGGACCCAAATAACAGCAAATCCAGGTGCTGGCGGTACGAATTAGTTGAAAACACGCTGACCAATACAGCCGGAGTGCTTACAGACGAGAGTGCCATTTCCCTGCTGGCGGATGTTTCGGTTGAGAGTACCCAATGGTCCATCGTCTATGACATAAGCGATGGCGACGTGACCGTCGCCATCGGAAGAGATTTTATCAATCCGCATCGTTTCAAATTAACAATGGATGACTGATGATCTCCGAATAACGATGGGCGACAGTTGCACTGACGCATGACATTAGTGAACTAACAGCGTAACGCTCGAGCAGGATTTATAATCCTGCGCAAAGTGGTGACGGTGATTTCAAATCACCTTAGTGCGGAACTTAATGTTTTTTTGGTGTCTTGGCGCCTTGGTGGCATACACAAAATTATGCAACTGACTGCATGAATGTCAGGATACAAGAAATTGCATATTCTAAATACTTTAATCACTTTTTCTGCAATAATGATATTAGCTACCTGGTGCAACCAGAGATACTCCGGGATTTCGGAAAATTGCCCCCCGATTTGTTTATTTTCACTTATAATTTATTAATCAACCAAACGAGGAATCAACAGAAAAAGGAGAAATTTCATGTCACAAGAAGTTGTGCCAACCCAAAATGTCACACCTACCCAGGGCGAAGTGGAGATCAGCACTGTCCAGGAAGTCAGTCTGCCGCTCTACCAGGCCAGAGGATGGATGAAGTTGACCGGTATACTGTACATCATCAGCGGCGTGATTACCGCCCTATCAATTGTTGGGATCCTGATCGCATGGCTGCCCATCTGGATGGGCGTTGTGCTGTATAAGTCGGCCTCATCTGCAGAACCGGCTCAAGAATCCGGCAGAAAACTCGCTCTAGTGGATTCGCTATCCAATCTGAAGACCTTCTTCACAATTATGGGCGTAATGAACCTGCTCGGGATCATATTTCTAGTAGGTGGGATTTGTGTCTTCGTAATTGCGATGATAACGGGAGTATCCTACCTGGACAGCTTCAACTACTAAAATTACATCCAATATATCGAATCAACCACCGCAAAGAGTTTGATACGTTAACTCTTTGCGGTGTGGTTTAATTCAAATAATCGAAGCCCGTTATTCGCAGCACACCATCCTGGGTGAGGAGTACGGTACGCAGGGGGCAATTGGCGCCAGCCACCACTGGATCATCGATCCCCTACACGAGCTGGCATCATCCGATGGCACCCGCGAATGAACTGCGGGCTGATACGGGAAACATGGTGAAACATGTTCTTGTGATAGTGCTGGTAATAGTTATTTAAAAAGGTCAGAATGTGACCCTGTCCTTATCAGAACTAACTCGCTCTCAGTTATCTCATATATCAAGAGCCAGTCAGGCTCAAGGTGGCATTCCCGAGTACCTTTGTACTGCCCCACCAATACATGATCGCGGTACTTTTCTTCCAATTTCTCCCCCTTTACCAGGCTTTGAAGAACGTTTTTTATTTTTTCTAAATCCTTTTTTTGGCGCTGCATGCTTTTGATATCCCGCCTGAATTGTGCAGTACGCCTGATGGTTTTCATCCAATTCCCAAATCAACTAACAAATCGTCGAGTGTGTTGAATCTCTCAAGCTCCTGGCGATTTCTGGCCTGATCTAATGCTAACAAAGTTTCATCGTTGGGCATGCGTACCGCAAAGGGCAGCCCGTGTTCGAGAGCTACCTGCTTATAAAACAGCGTTATCGCTTGTGTGGTGGTCAGACCCAGTTCTTTGAATACCTCTTCGGAATCATGTTTGAGGTCAGGATCTATTCTGGCGGTAATTACCGCGGTCTTAGCCATAATTTGGTACCTCATTATCGGACTGTACTGCTATTGTATATACAATATATCAGTTTTTATGGGGTCGGTCAAGCATTAATACAAAACCCGCGAATGAACCGCGGGCTCAATAAACGCGGTCCTCTCCCAACCTGATTTATCAGGTTTTTTATTTCAGCCTTGGAATTCATTCCTTGACGGCTCAGCCTAAGGATTCGTCTCGATCATGTGCTGAACTGACTGGTCGACCAGCTCGCGCAGGGTGTCCATGTCGACGTCTTCGAGTTTGTTGACGTAAAGGCAGGACTTGCCAGTTTTGTATTTGCCCAATTTGCTCAACAGACCATCATATTCGTCAAATCCCGACATGATATACAGCGTCAGGCTCTGTTTGCGTGGCGAGAACCCTACCAGGAACCAGTCACCTTCACGCCCGCTGGCATATATATAATGATAGCTGCCAAACCCGATAATACTGTCTCCCCACATCTGACCTTTATCACCGGTCACGTCCTGCATCAGTTTCAGGATGGCGAAGCTGTCCTGGCGTTTTTTCTCATTCTCGACGCCGCTGAGGAACGCTTCAACGCTGGCGTCGTTCTTTTGTGTTTTTAATTCGGCCATGGCTGACTCTTGGTTTTGTTGAATGTAAATATGACTATTAATAGAAATTTTAGCTTTTCCCATAGTTCCCCGGAAACTTAAAGTTTCGCAGAAACTCAGTTTCCAGGGAACTGAAGGATACTATCGTAATGTGTAGTTTATCTTACACAACCTTATCGTTTCTTTTTCTAAAGTTGCTTTTTAAGATAGTAGCGTTGGTGCCCGTGGGGAAAATCTTTTAATTCGCCAAAAACCTGGTAACCATACTGTTTGTAAAAGTCAGGCGCCTGGAAACTGAACGTATCCAGATGTGCATACTTCGCACCGCGCTGCCGGGCTTCGTCCTCAGCAAGAGTCAAGAGGCGATGCCCATATCCGTGACCACGCAGTTCGTCTTTTACCCACATTAAATCTATAGAAAACCAATCCCAATAGATTATGCCGATCACGCCTCCAACAATTTCCTGGTCAGGCGCCTGAAGAACGAAACATATCCTTTGTGCCTTATCATCACCTGCCTGTTCTTCGTTGAAATTATTGATGGCGCCTCCAATGGTCCCCCATTCGGGCTCATCTTTGTAAACAATTTGATATTCTTCATTCATGAAATTTTTATTCCTTTCTGGTAGTTTTCGACTCGCCATGCTTATTCTAGCAACCCAGACCGGATTGCGAATTTATCAATAGTAATCTTTAATCCCGTACCCAAACTGCTTACACTTGGCAGAACGTTTGACGAGGTTTGCCAGGCGTTTGTCGAATTCTCCAGGCCGTTTCCTGGCAGCGTCAACATACGCGGCGCGGATTCGCTGATATGACGGCGAGGTGGTCTGAAAGAAGTTCCAGGCAGCCTCGTTTTCCTGCAGAGCAGATAAGATATCATCCGGGATCTGGTAAGTTTCGGGGCGGTAATCGCCGAGGTTCTCCAACACGGACAGGATGACTTTACCCCGGTCAACGAGGCGCGCCAAGCGTTCCTTGTTGGTCTGCGAGTAGCTGCTCCCGGCCTTTCTCGGGGTGAAGCGTTGGGCGTTGCTCTCTCCGTCTATGCGCTTGCGGATGCTGTCGATCCAGCCGTAGCACAGCGCATCTTCGACTGCGCCGTTGTAGGGCAGGCTGGGACGTCCCGTGTGCACGCGATAGGAGACTAACCAGATCTCCGGCTTGAGCGCGTGGTTGGCGCCAAGCCAGGCTCGCCATTCCTCACGCGTGGCGACATAGAGCGTCTCATTGATTTCCATTATGAATTTTTATGTTGGCTACAATTTCTGTTTTATCACGGTAACCAATTATATCAATAAAAATGACTCCCAATAATAAATCTTCTAAGGCGTCATTCTGAATTTATCCTGAGCGGGCGAAGGACCTGGTGAAGAATCTCCCCCATTAGAACTTCACCAAAAACGCGGTCAGGTACATGATGGCGATGCCGGCAAAGAACCCGGCCACATTGGCCCAGGAGGCAACCGACTCCTCCATGTCCTCCGCATAGCGGCGCAGCAGCCCGCCCACCTCTACGATCACCTGCCAAATGGCGCCGATCCCTATCCCCAGGAAGATGGCGGCGATCAATGGCGAGAATGCGAATCCGCCTATCCAGGTCCCCAGGACCGCTGGCGCACCCGCAAGCAGCGCCAGCCACACAAAGGTGATAAAGCGAGGTCCGCTCTTGTTCTGGTTTTCTTCTGATGATTTGTTGGGAATTAAGGGCGAGACGATGCCAACACCTTCGGTGATATTGTGCAGGGTAAATCCGATCACGAGGAACGCTCCCAAGGCAGCCTCTCCCAGGGAGAAGGCGGTGCCGATCGCCAGTCCCTCTCCCAGATTGTGCAAACCAATCCCTAATGCGATTAGCCCTGCAACATACAGCCCCTGATTTGTTGAACCAGGGACACGTTTCCTTTGAGAACCAATGGCCAACAGCATAAGCCAGGTTAGCAGCGCGGTGAAGAGAACCAGAGGAATTCCCTGGAATACACCCGGTAATGATTCGACCACTTCAAAGGCTTCCAGCAGCGTGTCGATCAGCAGGAACACCAACAGCCCCAATGTGAGCGCCAATATCGCGCCTAACCACTTGCGGTCCAACAGCTTCAAAGCAGGATACCAGAGCATACCCAAAGCGACCGGGATAATCCCCACGTAAACGCCCAGGAGTCCAAAGGCGATAAACTCGTTCACGCCAGGTTCCGGGGTCAGGGTCGCTATCTCCACTGCGGTGTTGAATGTAGTCCCGGTCTCCGTAAGCACGACGATTTCGTGCGGTTCGGTCTCCACCCAAGGATAGGGGATAAACAATGAGGCCCTGCCCAGGCGCGGAATGGTGTTATCGGGTGAGATAGAGAACTCCCAATAGGCGTCATCCACCGTCACCTGAGCGATTGTGACCGGGTCTGGTCCACCATTGACCAATGTGGTTTCAAATCCAGCCTCGGTTACAATAATCCGTTCGAATGATAAATCCTCAATTGGTGGCAGGTCGGCGGTGAAGAGGGTCAGCGGGTTCCAGATAAAAAATACCGCCAACATCAGGCCAAGCGCGACCAGTGGAAGCAAAAAGTACAACCAGATTGGCAAACCATTACGTGCTGTCGTTCCACTACCATTCATATCTGTCATCGCTTTTCCCTCACTTATCTATTGTCTCCTCGGGATAAGGGTAGATGCCCAATCGGATTGGGCATTTCCGCTCTGGCACCGGCCAATTCGATTGGCCTGCTACCCAAAATACGCTGTATCTATTGTTCACGTTATCTAATCGACAACCTCGAAAAACCCCATCCAACCCAGTTCGGCAAACTCGCTCTGATGCGCATGGAACATGTAGCGGTTGCGTTCGAAGTCCTTGTAGGAAAACTCGACGATACCGCGCTGTGCCTGGCACTGCATGACCGTGTCGATCGTCTTAAGCGTCGGCTCCAGGGTCGTGCCGTGGTCGTAATAATCGAAGAAGTTGGCGTGGATGTGCAGCGAGTTGATCGGGTCAAACTCGGTGATGTTGATCAGGTAGATGCGCTGGAGCTGGTCGTGGCGGATCTTGATCGGCTGGTTCATATAGGCAAAAGCCACCGTGTTAACGGCGTAAACCTCATTGTCACCGTCGAAGTCGGTATCAAAGCCGTTCATAACCATCACCATCTCGTTAACGCCTTTGTTTTCGGCGTACCGGTGGTTGCGTGTTTTAGCCGCCTCGCGCGCTTCCCCGGTGTACTTTTCGGGGTCCGGGTCCACGATGAAAGCGCCATACAACCCCTTGTGGACGTGCCGCTTCAACGGGAGGGCGTGGCAGTGGTAAAGGTGGCATCCGAATGGGGCTGCGTCGAACTCGTAGACCGTGCTCTCGCCTGGACCTATATTTCCAGCGCCGATGTTGGGTACGCCGTCCATGGTAGCTGAGTGAATGCCGTGGAAGTGGATAGTATGTGGGTGCGTACCCGCGTTGACAAACGTGATGCGGATGCGGTCACCTTCAACACAGCGCAGTGTGGGACCTGGCACACGGCCGTTGTACGTCCAGGCCGGAAAAAACACGCCCGGCGCAATCTCGATCTCACGGTCCACTGCAACGATATTGTATTCGCGCAATGTACCCCCGTTCTCAAGCTGGCTGACCTGCCCGTAATCAAAGTCAGACAGGAAAGCCTGTGTGTCAATGCCGCTGGACGCGGGATCGACCACACCGACCGTGCCCATCGAGCCGTGATGTCCGTGGGTGCCGCCCATCTGGTCCATCTCCCCCGGGTCGTCTCCCTGTAACTTTCCATTACCATTCAGCCCCACCAAACCTGCTGCAGAGGCAGAAAAAAAAGTCCCCCCTGCCAGCAAAGTTTTCAAGAAGTCTCGCCTGTTCAGGCGCTTTGTCAAATTGATACCTTCATTCACGTTAAATGTTCCTTTCCGATTCGGGGTTCTCACAGACGAGTGAAAACGGTGCTCTATTAGTAGGTACAGGTTTTGATTCCAAGGATTGCCTAATTTTGAAATTAGTCTAACCTAATTTTTACCCCCAAATGATAACTTATTTGGTAATAATTGTCAAGATATCCGGTGGCCCAAAACGAAAATCCCCTTGACTACTCAATCTGCCCCTGGCGACTGACACTTCGCTCACTCAGGACGTGGTCACGTCAACGGAAGGCACGAAACCCTCCCTCGTGGGTCACCATTTTGATTCAAATATTGGGTACCAAAATCCATTAGGTTGGGTTTATCCAAACAGGTTGTCACCCTGAGTGGACCGAAGGGTCTCCATGGCGGAATCAGAGATTCTTCACTCCGTTCAGAATGACATTTCCTATATTTTTTGGCAGGCCGATAACCACAAGGAGCGGGACAAGCACCGCGGCCCCCAATATATGCATGCTCACCAGACTCCACTTGGTCGACATCGGCACCGGCGGCGTCGGGATCCTGAACGGCAGGATAATCGAGACGATCAACCACCAGACTCCAACGGTACCGGTCATCAGCAGCACGTACGTAAACGTTTGCTCAAAGCGCACCTGTCTGAAAACTAACAGAGCCTGTAGGATGGCGAAGATAAGCATGGCCGTGATGCCAAGCGCAGCTGCGATAAAGCTCAGCGTTTGCGCGTACGGATTGAGCAAACGATATAAAGCCAGCGCGACCGGGACTAAAAACAAGAATTGAAAGACACTGATTGCATCGTTGATCGGACCAAAAATGCCCCCGACCGCGAAAAATATGAGAATGGTCAGGAAGCTCAACACAGACGCAGTACCCGCCAGGTAAGCGAACTTATCGGAATTTTGTATGAGGAAATCGATCATGGCGCACATCCTTTGTTTGTGGATGCCAACAATATAACAATTTAACGTCTGGGAATCGTTACGAGATGCGTTACGGGTCAGGAAATTCAACTTCCATATTTGATGGGACAGCCTGGCGAACAGCATCACCAACTGGGGAATGCGCGTCTGCCCAATCAACGATTTCCCGCAGGCGTTCTTGTGGAACCCCATCCGCTCCAATGCGCACCCGGGTGCGCATTGCTAACGGTCCGGCGCTGATATTATCGTCCATTCCCAGCAAACCCCGGTCATCCGAATCGCTCTCCACAGTCACTTCAAGTATGGTCAATGTCACGCCCACCTGTGCGGCGCGCATGGCGATCACAGTTGCATCGCAGTTGGCCAGGGCGGCGCGCAGCAGCCATCCGGGAGAAGGCGCAGATGCACCACCACCGATGGCTCTTGGCATATCACTGATCAGGAAAGCACCATCCGGACCTTCTGCACGGCATCGCAGTCCCCCTTCGACTACAGCGGTGGCAGCGCTATCGGTATAACGGCTTTTATCGGGGTTCTCGGCCAGGAACGCGATGACCTTTTCTATCGATTGTTGAATGTGAGTAATTGACACCGTATTCTCCTGTTTGGTCATATTTAATCTCTTGGTCAGCGGAGATCAAGTCACACCGCATCCCGGCACGTCCACATTCTGCGGCTGCGGGCTTTCTTCCACCTTCACCTTCTCCACCTTTTCCACTACCTCTTCTTTCAGCGTCTTTTTACCCGATTTTTCCTGCCGCAGGGCGCCGAACCAGACGCCTGACAGCACGAGCACACCACCAGCGATGAATGCCAACGTGATTGTCTCATCAGCAAACTGCGTTGCCAGGATGACGGTCACGAAGGGGAACAGCACAAACACATAAGAGGTTGCTGAGGCTGTCCAGCGCCCCAAAATATACAAATAGAGCAAGAACACACCCACAGATACGCCAAGCACCAGGTAAACCATCGCCAGCCATACGCCCGCCGAGCCTGGCAGCAAGCGCGACTCTCCTGAGAGAGTAGAGATCGCGAAAAGCATCACCGCCCCCACACTCATGGCGATGGCGTTGGTTGCGTAGGGATGGCTGCGCGGGAATATCTTCAGCACCACACCCGCTTCGGCGATAAAGGCTGTGCCGACCAGGATGGCGATCACATGCGGTATGGAGATGGCCACCCCAGCTGCAAGAGACCCGCCAAATACCACCAGGATCCCGGCCACCGCCAGTAAGCCGCCCAAAATACCTCGACCACTGAACTTTTCCAGTCCGTGCAGGGAGGCGAAGATCAAAGTCAGCAGCGGAACCAGAGCCGCGACCATCTGGGAAACACTGGCGGGCGTCTCGACCAGCCCGTAACTTATCAGGGCAAAGGATGACCCAATCGCCAGGAAACCGAACAGCAGCGCGCCAACCAGCGCTCTGCCGCGCGGGAATGGAACTCTGCGAACCAACATCAGAAACCAAAATATACCCGCGGCGGCGAAAAAGCGCATGAACGCAGCCCAGAACGGGGGGATCTCGGTATAGGTGTAGCGGATGGCGACCGAAGCGCCACCGCCCAGTAAAACTGCAAGACCGAAGGCAGCCAGGATTTTTGTATCAGGTCCAGGTTTTGCTAGCGTAGAAAGTTTGAATTCAGTTTCCATTTGCTCTTGTTGAATTGCTATATAGATATCCTAATTAATTGAATTGTTTCATAAAAGAATCCGATCTATAAGTCGAATTTACCCAGGATGGTGAAATTTTGAATGCTGCCGTTCAGAGAATACAGCGGTGGATGTTGACTGCAGTGGCTCTATCGGGGTGAATCTGACCAATTATATCTATTTAGATATCAATTGTCAATTTATTGGCGTATATGAGCGTTTGAACACCTCGCACACAATGGATTTACCAAATAAAATTATTATACAAACATATTTTGGATTTTTCTTCCCACCCTTCGTGAACTTCACGGTAAATAATGTACACAAGCAGGACTTGAAATCTTGCGCTTCAACTAAGGCTTTGATTGCAAATCACCTCAGGGCGAAGGGGAAGGATTTGATCCTGGTTTAGGGAGACAGCGAGACCACGTTTAACTAGATTCATGCAGCGGCAATACCTGCCTGGCTGCAAGTCCCTTTTCAATCTCTTTTGAGGTTTTGGTTACCGAAAGCCCACCGAGCGCCGTGCAGCGCAGTTCTGAAGGCATACTCCTCCCCACTTCGTACATGGTGGCAATCACTTCGTCCAATGGGATCACCGCATCAAAATCCGCCAGCGCCATGTTGGCGCAGGCCAGGGCGTTGCCCGCCGCCATCACGTTCCTGCCCAGGCAGGGCACCTCGACCCGGTTGGCAACGGGATCGCAAATCAAACCCAGCGTGTTCTGCAACGCCATCGAGGCCGCGCTGACCGCCTGTTGGGTGGTGCCCCCGGCCAGCGAAACCAGCGCGGCGGCTGCCATGCTGGCTCCGGCACCGGTCTCGGCCTGGCAGCCGGCCACTTCAGCCGCAAACGTCGCCTGTTCGGCGATGAACACGCCGATCAAACCCGCGGCCAGCATGGCACGCGCCATCTCATCCATCGAAAGACCCATCGAACTGGCAGCGCCGATGACCGCGCCGGGCAGACCGGCGCAAGCCCCAGCCGTCGGCGCGGCCACGATCACGCCCATGGCGCTTTTTACTTCCATGATCGCTGTCGTATAAAGGATCATCTGGTTGAGCATACCCCCATCCAGCAGGTCACCTGCTTCCATCCGAGATTGGAAGTTACCGGACTGGTGCCCCAGGATGCGGTCCGCATACTCGGTACCGGCGATCCCGCCCTGTACGGAGCGCTGCATGATGCCGACGATTTCTTCCATTTTTGCCAGCACTTCTTCGGAGGTCATGCCTCCTCTTGCGCTCTCATACAGAACGGCCAACTCCCATAGATCAAGGTTTATACCTTCGTTGTATAAGAGCAACCCTGCGCAGTCGGTGAACGGCACTTTAATAGCTGACCGTGACAGCACTGGCAGAACAGGGGAAATAAACCTGGCCGATCGGATATCGAACTTTATATCAAGATCTGAGAGTAATTCCCACGATAAAAAGCTCCCCGCTTTGATCTCAACGATCTGTGTGTCCAAATAAAAGCTCACACCCTCCAGAAGACGTATCTCTTCAGCAGCAGCGTTGTTACGCAGATAGTCCAGAAGCTCCTCGCCGTTCGATCCAGTATAAAGCAGCGTTTCATAAGTGTCGCCGGCTATCGATATTCGCAGGCCGTCCACGCTGACCACCTCGATGATGCCGCCTCCGGTCGAGACAGCCACCATCTTGTGCGTTTCCCGTGAATTCACCAGCGTCAGCTTGTAGGTGTTGGGATGGTCGGCACCGAACTCCGAAAGCCGGATGTCGACAGCGATACCCGCCTCCTGGATGACCCGTGGGGCGTTGGGCAGTCTTTCGTCGGCTGCGTCCCAACCCATCAGGCCGCCAAAAAGCCCCATGTCCGACCCCTGGCTCTGGTGGGTTGTAGCCAGCGAACCGTTGGGATCGAATTCCACGAGCACTTCTTCGATCTGACCGTCCATTAAATCCCGCGCCATTCTCCCGATGCGCACCGCGGCCGCGCAGTGCGAACTGGAGGGACCGCGCATAACCGGTCCGATCACGTCATTGAATATACTGGGGGAAAATCGTATTCGATTCATGAATAACTCTCTCACCACCAAGACCCCAAGACACGGAGAAATACAAAGTTTGGGCACAACCTGCCACGCTCGCATGCGGTTGTTGCGGGCGTTGTGCTCTACAAATTACATAATTAATTCTACCAAGTTTTGCAAAATACTATTTTTCATCTTTTCTTTTTTGTTGGCATTAATGCGCCGAACCAAACACCGCCAAGCACCAATAACCCACCGGCTAGAAACGCCAGGCTGATCCGCTCTCCAGCGAGCTGCGTCGCCAGCAGTACGGTAACTATCGGGAACAGCACAAACGCATAAGAGGTCCCCGAAGCCGTCCAGTGACCCAAAACGTAGAGATAGAGCATAAACAGACCCACAGAAACACCAAGCACCAGGTAGCCCATCGCCAGCCATACACCCTTTGAAGTAGGCAGCACTCGCTGCTCGCCTGCCAGCAGCGAAGTAACCAAAAGCATCAGGGATCCAACGCTCATGGCGATAGCGATGGTTGCGATAGGAGGGGTGTCCTGAAAAATTTTAGCCACCACACCTGCTTCGGCGATAAAGAATGTTCCAAACAGGATTGCCAACAAGCGGGGGATGGACAGCGCGACTCCGGCGGCCATGGAGCCATTGAAAATGACCAGGATGCCCCCAACTGCCAGCACGCCGCCCAGAATACCGCGCCAGCTTATCTTTTCCAGCCCTTGCAGCGCTGCAAAGATCAGTGTTATAAGCGGCACCAACGCGGCGACCGTCTGGAAAACGCTGGCCGGGGTCTCGACCAAACTCCAACTGTTCAATATGTTGGGTGCACCGACAGCCAGCACACCGTACAGAGCCGCACCCAGCAAGGGTTTACCGCGCGGAACAGCCACCTTGCGCAGGAGCACCAAGATCCAGAAAATCACGGCTGCGGCGAAAAACCTCATAAACGCGCCCCAGAAGGGCGGTATTTCTGTATATGTGAAGCGTACGGCAACCGATACACCGCCTCCCAGCAAAACGATCAATCCGAAGGCAGTCAGGATTTTAAGGTCTACTTTTAAATCCCTATTTATTGCAGGCTCTAATTCAACGGTCGCTGGTGGCTGCGGTGTTGTCATCGATGAGTAATTCCTCTTGAATATTTATGCGTCGGATGGTCCGGGCTGCCAATTTGTGGCATTTGCCCAGTATTCTGCTGCAAAGTAAATCAGGTCGACGGCCGGGTCTTTGACATCCGGGTATGTGTCTGGTTCAGCCAGGTTATTTGCCAGGCGGCGTTTGAGCTCGGCGTAGGCTTCGGCCGTGGCTGGATGGCGGCGCAGGTAATCTCGGAACAAGAGCGCATACCGTTGGTTGGCACGACCCATAACGCGCACGTGGGTGTGGGTGCGGCGCTGTTTTTGGGGTGCGTGGAAATACAGCTTCTCCCACTCCGTCTCAGAACCCCCGAACAATGGCGGGACGTGATCGTTCCAGACATCCCCAGATTGTGTGTATCCAAGGCGGATCAAATCTTCCACCAGGCGCCCATCATATTTGGCAACAGTGATCTGGATATCGATCACGTCTTTGGCGGCCAAGCCAGGTACGGAGGTCGAGCCGATGTGATCGATACGTTGCGCTGAATCACCCAAACTCCGGCGAAGAACCTGGGCAATCTCCTGAAACTCGGCTGGCCAATCCTCGTTGTATGGGACAATTTTTACGGTCAAGATGCGATCCTTCCAATATTAATCAATTAATTTGATGGTGCTCTGGCGCTGGCGATTGACCGTCAGGCGTGTCACGTCCGGACGAGCGTAATGCCCGGCGGGATCAAAGTTCTGCCTTTCTTCCCGCACGCGCTGGTGGTCCAGTGCAGCCACGATCAATCGTTCTTCTCCCACGACGGGTTCGACGATCCATTCGCCATCCGGTCCGGCGATGCAGGAGCCACCATCGGCCATATATTCTGGCGCGTCCGCAGTGATCGCCGAACGGTGCGGAGTACCGGACGGAATATCGGTACTGCGCATCAGGCCGGATACCGAAAGCACGAACGAACGCGCTTCTTTGGCCACGAAGCGCGTGATATCGTGCGTGTTGCGCTGGCTGCCGGGCCAGACGGCTACATGCAGGTCCTCGCCGAGGCCGTACAGCGCGGCGCGCGCCAGGGGCATCCAGTTCTCCCAACAGTTCAGGCCACCCACGGTGAACGCTCCAAGGCTGTGGACACGCAGTCCGTGACCATCCCCGGGCGACCAGGTCAAACGCTCCTCGTAGGTCGGCATCAGCTTGCGGTGGACAGACTGAATCTCACCCATAGGATCAATGTACACCAGGCTGGCGTAAACGCTGTGCCCGCCGCGGTCAGCCGGGCGTTCGATACAGCCCAGCATAACCGCCAGGTGGTTCTCCTGGGCCGTTTCGCACAGAGGATCCAGGTGGCCGGCTTCGATCTGTACTGCGTTCGCCAGGTAATGGGCATGGATCTCTTTCTGGACCGGCGAGTTGAAACGCGCGCCGTCCGTGCGTTCGATCCAGAATGGGTATCCCGGCAGCAAACCCTCCCCGAAAGCGACCAGTTCGCAGCCCGCTTCAGCAGCTTCGTTGGCGTACGCCAGGATTTTATCCAGCGTGCGTTGGCGGTCTAGCCATATGGGGGCTATTTGAGCCAGGGCGACTATGAGGGGATCTGTGTTTTGGGATTTGGTCATAAATTGGATCTACCTTCCCCTATGAATGAATTCATAGGCTGATACCAAAAACGGGTTAAAACACGTTCGGTTGCATCAAGGAACCTGTTTCAACAGGTTTCGTATGCCAGACACCGAATGAATTCGGTGGGCAAAACGTATTGAAACACGTTCCCACCTGATTTTACCTTGTATAATAAGCGCCATGTGTACTATCCGGGACGAATTAGGAACAGACGCCGCGGCCATTCGCCGGGTGCTGGAAAGCGCATTCGAGGGTCCGGACGAGGCACGGCTGGTGGAGAATTTGCGCAATGCAGGGCAGGCTGTCATTACCCTGGTGGCAGTTGATGGAAAGCATATTGTGGGCCATATCTTGTTTTCGCCGGTCACACTCGAGCCTGAAAACCCAAATCTGCGCATCCTGGGCCTGGCGCCGCTGGCCGTACTGCCGGCGCACCAGGGCCGCGGCATCGGTTCTTTGCTTGTGAATGAGGGGCTGGCACGCTGCAAGCAAGCAGGCTGTGATGCCGTGGTCGTTCTGGGCCACCCATCATACTACCCTAGATTCGGCTTCCGCCGGGCCAGCGATTTCGGATTGGATAATGAATACGACGCCGGAGAGGCGTTTATGGCTCTGGAACTGAAGGTGGGTGCTCTTTCAGATGTTGCCGGCCTGGCAAAATACCGGCCTGAGTTCGAAGGAGTTTGATGGATGACTAAAGTAAACCTGTCACAAAAATTCAACCTGGTCGACGAGTTTTGGAGCCCGCGCATCGTGGGCGAACTCAACGGGCAGGCGGTCAAGATCGCCAAAATCAAGGGCCAGTTCATCTGGCACTCGCACGAGAATGAGGACGAGTTCTTCCTGGTCGTCAAAGGGGCGATGGTGATCAGGCTGCGCGAGCGAGATGTGACACTCAACGAAGGCGAGTTCTTTGTGGTGCCGCGCGGCGTAGAGCACAAGCCGGTCGCCGAAAAGGAGGCTCACATCGTGATGTTCGAACCAACCGGGACCCTCAATACCGGTGACGTAAATAATGAGCGCACAATCGAAAAGGTTAAGAGAATATAATATAATACAGATCGGAAAATAAATTTGATCTCTGGCACAAAGCAACACGAAGGATTTTTGTAAATTTTATTAAGGTTAGAAATATATGACAAACGAGGCCTACACAGACGCAGCTCCATGGCTGCCCGAACCGTACAAATCAACCAAAACCTACCGCGGGATAAAACTGACATCCCGCTACCTGACGATGCGGGATGGGACAAAAATCGCCATCGACCTTTACCTGCCGAAACGCCTAAAAATAGGCGAGAAATTACCAGCCCTGCTGCACCAGACGCGCTATTACCGGCGCTTCAAGTACCAGCCGCTGCTGCGACCCATCATGCTGCGGCGCGATAACAATTGGCAGGACACCATCCGCCTGGTAAAAAATGGGTACGCGCTGATCAATGTCGATGTGCGCGGCACCGGCGCCTCCTTTGGCACGCGGCAGATGGAATTCTCTCCGGAGGAAATCAAGGATGGGGAGGAAATTGTAGATTGGATTATTGAGCACAAATGGTCCAACGGCTTTGTGGGCACTTTCGGCACATCGTACACCGGTTCAACTGCGGAGTTCCTGCTGACCAACCACCACCCCGCCATCAAAGCCGCAGCGATCCGCTACGCGAATTTCGACGCCTATCCGGACATTGTATGCCCGGGCGGGGTACGCAACCGCGGCTTTATGAAGACCTGGTCTGAGTTCGATGATGCGTTGGACAACGGATACCTTCCCCAATACATAGGCGGAATGGTCGGACGCATGGGAGAGATTGCTGTCAGGGGCGTTCCTCCCGTGGATGGCTCAGGATCAAAAAAATTGCTGCAGCAGGCATTTGCTGAACACAAGGACAATTACGACATTTACGAGGCTTCCAGGCAGGTGGAATTCCGTGACGACGTATCTGAGAGTGGATTGTCCCTGGACCAATTAAGCCCGCATACCTGCGCTGAAGCCGTCCAGGCCTGCGGCGCGGCGATCTATAACTGGAGCGGATGGTACGATGGCGGATTCACCCTCTCAACGATCAAAAATTATTTAAACGTATGCTCGCCCGACAACCGCATGATCCTGGGACCCTGGGATCACGGCGGCAGGCAGACGCCTGACCCACGGAAAGCAGGTTTGGATAGCGATTTCGATCATATCGGTGAGCTGCTGCGTTTCTTCGATCACCACTTAAAAAGCATCGATACCGGGATACAGGATGAAGAAGCGGTGCGCTACTTTACAATGGGTGAAGGGAAATGGAAATCATCGCCCACCTGGCCGCCCCAAGGATTCATACCAACGCCCTTCTACTTTGGAGAATCCAAATCTCTCATCATCGGTGAAGTTCCGGAGGGTGAAGGAGGTGATGTTTACCAAACTGATTACAGCGTTAGTTCCGGGAAAAATTCGCGCTGGGTATCGCTGGTCAATGTAACCGAGGCAGAAATAGGCTACCCTGATCGCGCCGAGCAGGACGCCAGGCTGCTGCTCTACCAGTCCGAACCGCTGGGGAGAAGCATCGAAATGACCGGTCACCCGCAGATTACGCTTTACGTCCGGGTGAACGCTGAGGACGGGCAGTTCTTCATTTACCTGGAGGACGTCACACGCACAGGCGACGTTATCTATGTGACAGAAGGCCAGTTCAGGGCCATTCACCGCAAAATCAGCACCGAGAAACCTCTCTACCACGCGCCGATCGTGAATCACTCCTTCAAGCGAGAGGACGCAGCGCCCCTGGTGCCCGGGGAAATCGCAGTGCTGACCTTCAACCTGCTGCCTGTGTCCTACCTGTTCCGTAAAGGTCACGCCATCCGCCTGGCCATCGCCGGAGCAGACCGGGACAATTTCGCCTTACAACCCGGCGACCCGCCTGAGATTGAGGTCTTGTGGGGGCTGGGACACCCCTCGCATATCCTCATGCCCGTACTGTGGCGCTGAATGGAGCCAGCCAACAGCCTGCCGTTTATTGGCTGAACCATTTATAGAATATCTACAATCCAATCACTATGCAAGTTTTGTACAGCACATAACTATTATCCAAGGAGAATGTCATGGACGCCCCAAGAGCATTTAATTACGTTTTTGATGATAAAGGTTGGTTGAAAAAGCTGTTCATAGGCGGTGTTATTTCTCTCGTCCCGCTCTTGAACTTGGCCTGGATCGGATACATCGTCAAGCTCCTGAGTAATGTTTCCGAAAGAAAAAAGGAGCCTTTACCTGACTGGAGTGATTTCGGTAAAAAATTTGTTGACGGCCTGCTGATTACGGCAGCTGGATTTATCCTTTTGCTGCCTGCCATCATTCCGGTGGTTGTATCCCTGGGGGGCGCCGGAATAGCAAGCATTAATATCAGCGCCGATCTGAAAGGCCTGTATTACGGCGCTTTTGCGGGGTTGACCGGCCTGCTGTTGTGCCTGGTATTCCTCTACCTGCTGGCATTCACCTTTTACTTCCCGGCGTTAATGACCCACTACTCACGCCAGGATAGGTTTGGGGCCTGCTTTGAAGGCAGGAAAATTCTCTCCATGATCAGCGCCAACCGCAACGAATTTGTGACCGCATGGCTGGTTTCACTGGTCACCTGGTTTGTGCTCACCTTTATCGCAAGCTTCACGATACCGCTGCTGGTTGCCACATGCTGCGGTATACCGCTGGCGATGGCCTTCGCAGCGTTTGTCGCGGTCTGGCCTGCTACCGTTTACGGTTATTTATTTGGGCAGGTCGGAGCAGCGTCGTCATCTTAAACCCTCTTGACCCTTATGTAAGCATCCAAATTAATGTATAATTAATATATTGGCGTTAATGCAATCGCATTACTTATTTTTATTCAACATATTTATGCAAGGAGGATTTCATGGATATCGGTAAATCGTTTCGATTTGTCTTTGATGACAAAGACTGGGCAAGCAAACTCCTGTTGGGGCTGCTTGTTTCCATCGTACCTATCTTAAATTTAGCCTGGAACGGTTATCTCGTACAACTGGTCCGCAATGTCTCGCAAGGTGATGAACTCCCGCTGCCGGATTGGAGCGATTTCGGCGATAAATTCGTCAAAGGTTTGATCCTCGCCGTTGTAAGCTTTCTCTATGCACTGCCCATAATAATCGTCATAATCGTAATGGCGATGGGAGGCGTGCTTACCGAGATATCCACCGAAGGGAATATTACTGACACCGTGGCAAGCGTCTTCGCTGGCGTGAGTATATTACTTGGGTGTCTGATTGTACTTTACCTGCTCGCATTGACCTTTTTTCTTCCCGCGGTCTACATTCACTATTCACGCGAAGAAACTTTCGGTTCCTGCTTTGAGATTGGAAATATCATAAAGCTGATCTCGGCCAATACAGGTGAATATCTGACTGCCTGGGTGGTTTCGCTGCTGTTCGGCATATTACTGGGTATTCTATCGAGCATCCTCTTTACAATACTCATTGCGATCATATGCATCGGCTGGATATTAGCGATCGCGCTTTGGGCATTCCTGGCTGTATGGCCCTTTACGGTCGTTGCTCACCTGTTCGGGCAGGTCGGTGGGATGACAGAAACATCGGAGTTATCCACCAGCTGAGATGTGGTGACGCCAACAACGGAATTTTTCCGCCAGCTGTGGTACAGAAACGCTCACGTCGGAGGAGTTCACCAAAATCAATACCGACGATGATACGATGAATGAATTCATCGTCTGATACGGAAAACGTGTTAAAACACGTTCCTTCGTAAGCGCAAACGGTGCATATCCGTGGCCTAAC
>Ga0209013_10000282_pt1 | contig 44380 bp, 47 predicted proteins | sample Cruoilmetagenom2_FD_187291 | JGI IMG/M metagenome (GOLD analysis project Ga0209013, IMG submission 187291) | Oil polluted marine microbial communities from Coal Oil Point, Santa Barbara, California, USA - Sample 2 (SPAdes) (version 2) | ecosystem: Environmental > Aquatic > Marine > Oil seeps ...
CCCGGACGGACCTCCTCACGTTGACCTTCTGGGGAGGATCAAGGAAACGCCGGCCGGCACAGGTCCGGCCGCTTCAAGACTCAAGTTCAGCCGAAAAAGAAGTACGTGACGAAGATCGCGGCGATGGCGCCGGCGACGCGGGCAGGCTCGTCTGGATCGAGATGCGACGGCTTCCCGGTCGTCACGTTGCAGAAGGCGCAGGCCCGCGTGCAGACCTCGCCCATGATCATCACCGTGGCGTGACGCCTGTCCCAGCATTCACCGATATTGGGACAGGCCGCCTCCTCGCACACCGTGTTGAGGCGGTGCTCGCGAAGCGCTTGGCGCGTTGCATCGAACGCGCGCGCGCCGGGCGCCTTGACCCGGATCCACGGCGGTTTGCGGACAACAGGAGTGTCGGGCAGCCGCGCCTTTTCTGGATGGCGCGGCCGCGCCTTCACCGAACTGACCGTGTCGATCAGAGTTACCATCGCTTACTCAGCCTGACGAGGTGCCCACCACTCGGCGCCAAATCCAGATCAGAAGAACCGCGCCGATTGTCGCCACGATCAAATTGCCCAGCCAGCCATAAAACTCGACGTTCAAGAGTCTGGCGAGATTGCCACCGACAAACGAGCCGGCGATGCCGACGAGTAGATTGGTGAACAGCCCGTGATCGCTCGCCGTGACCTTCTCGGCGATGTATCCGGCGAGAATGCCGATGATAAGCATGCCGATAAAGCCCACACCGGGCATCGACAGTAGACCATGGCCTTCCATAATAGCCCTCCTCTTTCAGTTTGGATTGATCGTCTAGCGGATGCGTTGCCACACCCACAGGCAAATGATCGCGCCGGCCGTGGCGATGATGATCTGGCCGATCAGACCGGTCGCGCCGAGGCCAACCAGCCCGGCCAGCAGGCCGCCGACGACGGCGCCGACGACGCCAACCAGCAGATTCAGCAGCAAATCCTGCTTCTTGCCCATGATGTAGGAAGCGAGCACACCGGCGATCAGGCCGATAACAAGAAAGATAATCAAGCCCATAGTAGTCCTCCCATTGTTGCGCGTGCTCTGGAGCGCTCCCTACGGGTCCGACTAGATGTGGAGGGCACGCCCGAAGGCGTCGAGCACCGATTCGTGCATCATCTCCGACAAAGTCGGATGGGGGAAGACAGTGTTTATCAATTCCGCTTCGGTCGTCTCCAGCGTCTTGCCGATGGCGAAGCCCTGAATGATCTCTGTCACCTCGGCGCCGATCATATGCGCGCCGAGCAGCGCCCCCGTCTTGGCATCGAAAATCGTCTTGATCAGGCCTTCCGCCTCCCCCATCGCAATCGCCTTGCCGTTGGCCAAATAGGGATAGCGGCCGACCTTGATGTCGTAACCGGCTTCTTGCGCGGCCGTCTCGGTGAGGCCAAGGCTGGCCACTTGCGGCGCGCAGTAGGTGCAGGCCGGGATGTTGGCCTTGTCCATGGGGTGGACGCCGTCGAGCCCCGCGATCTTCTCGACGCACATGACGCCTTCATGCATGGCCTTGTGCGCGAGCCAGGGCGGTCCGACCACGTCGCCGATCGCATAGAGACCGGACGCGCCGGCGCGGCACCACTCATCCACGACGATATGGCCGCGCTCGATTGCGACGCCCTGCTCTTCGAGGCCAAGTCCCTCGACATTGCCGATGATGCCGATTGCCAGAATGACGCGTTCCACCACGCCTTTGGCCGTGCTGCCGTCTTCGGCCTTGAGGGTCACAGTGACGCCGTCGGCACCGGGGACCATGCGCTCCACTGTGGTGCCGGTGCGGATGGCGATGCCTTGCTTCTTGAAGGCCTTGTGCGCGAGACGTGAGATATCCTCGTCCTCGGCGGGTAGGATGCGGTCCAGCATTTCGACGACGGAGACTTCCGCGCCGAGTGTGCGGTAGAAACTCGCGAACTCGATGCCGATGGCGCCGGAGCCGACGATCAGAAGCGAGCGCGGGAACGTCTCCGGCACCATGGCTTCTTTGTAGGTCCACACGTGTTTGCCGTCCGGCTCAAGCCCGGGAAGTGTCTTCGCCCGCGCGCCCGTGGCGATGATGATGTGCTTGGCTGTGAGCGACGCCAGCGTTTCACCGTTTTTGCCGGTGAGCGCGACGCGCCCCCGCCCTTCCAGCTTTGCCGTGCCGTCGATGACGGGGATGTTGTTCTTCTTCATGAGATAGGCGACGCCGTTCGAAAGTTTCTCCGCGACTGCACGGCTGCGCGCGATCACCTTGGAGAGATCGAAGCCGACATTGTCGGCGCGAAGCCCGAAGGCCTCCGCGTTCTGCATCTGGTGATAGAGCTCGGAAGTCCGCAGCAGCGCCTTGGTGGGGATGCAGCCCCAGTTGAGGCAGATGCCGCCGAGCCGGTCGCGCTCCACAACCGCTGTTTTCATGCCGAGTTGTGCGGCGCGGATCGCAGCGACATAGCCGCCGGGGCCGGCGCCGATGACGACGAGATCGAATTCCGTGTCTGTCATGGCGCGACCGGCTTGGTCAGGAGCAGCCAGTCGCCGCTTTGGGGAAAACCGGCGGGCAGGATGGCTGGTTCGGAGGCGATCCTTTCATAGCCGGCGCGCTGATAAAGACGCTCTGCCCCTTCGTTCCAGCTGCCGACAATAATGCTCATCGTGCTGGCGCCGGCTGCGTACGCTCTCTTTTCGGCGACCTCCAAGAGCGCGCGTCCAATGCCCTGACCACGGAATTCCTGGAACGTGGTGAGGACGTTCACGTACCACGACCCGGGGGCTTGGGCCTCCAACCGCAATAGCGGGTGAACATGTGCCGGCACGTCATCGAGGGTGAGATCGTACGGATCGTCGAGTGGATAGACGATCAGGCCGGCGACCACCTCGCCGCCGATCTCGGCAATGGTGGCGTGACGATAGGAGAAGCCGCCTTCCTCGCGGCGGGCGCGGTCCCGTCCAACCTCCAGCACCGAGTGGCCCGGCCCGGCCAGCTCCTGCCAGAAGCCCGTCGGAATGCCTTCGCCGGCGATGTCGACCAGCACGGCCAGCGCGGATGCGTCCGCAAGCGTCGCAGGGCGTAATGTCGGTGCGGCAGCCATTTAGCCGAGCCTACACCAGCATGGTGGCAGACCAAGCCGGGAAAGTCGCCGGCGGTTGGTCTAAACTCGAAGGATGAGTCGCTTGCACGGGGATTGGCCGCGCATCGTCGCCCATGCCGACATGGATTCCTTCTATGCGGCGGTGGAGCAGTTGGATGATCCCACTTTGCGGGGAAAACCCCTCTTGGTGGGGTCAGCGCGCGCGCGGGGTGGTTCTCACCGCGAGCTATGAGGCGCGGCCCTTCGGGGTTGGCAGCGCCATGCCGATGGTGAAGGCGCGCCGGCTGTGCCCGAATGCGGTTGTCGTGCCGCCGCGCTTCGAGCGGTACCAGGAGATTTCCGCTGCCATCATGCGGGTGTTCGGGGACTTCTCTCCCGAGGTGGAACCTCTAAGCCTGGACGAGGCCTTTATTGAGATGACGGGCTCGGAGCGGCTGTTCGGCGATCCCGAAACGATGGGCAATCGCCTGAAGGAGGCGATCCGGGAGGCGACCGGCGGTTTGACCGCCTCGGTCGGAGTATCGGCCACGAAATACGTGGCCAAGGTCGCAAGTGCGCACCAAAAGCCCGACGGTCTGACGTTGGTTCCGCCGGACAGCGCCAAGGCGTGGCTGGCGCCGATGCCGGTCGCGCGCCTATGGGGCGCAGGCGCGAAGACCGAGCGGCGCCTCGTTGCGCTCGGCTTGCGTACGATCGGCGACGTTGCCGATGCCGATCCCAAACTTCTGGTCGACAAGCTCGGCAAGCTCGGCCTTCACTTCTACACGCTGGCCCAAGCGAAAGACCCGCGCCGCGTCGACGGCGGCAGAAAGTCAAAGAGTATCGGCTCGGAGAACACGCTTGCCTGCGACGTGCGCGATAAAGGTGAGATCAAGCGACATCTGCGCCGTTCGGCCGACAAGATTGCGCGGCGACTGCGCGCCAAAGGGCTTGTTGCGTGCGGCGTCGGCGTCAAACTCAAGACCGCGGACTTCAAGAGCCTGACGCGGCAGAAACAGCTCGCGGAACCGACGGATGTCGCAGACCAGCTCTACATGACTGGTGAGGAGTTGCTCGGCGCTTTCGGCCATTCCGGCCCCTTCCGCCTTGTTGGCATGGCCGCCTACGATCTCGCGCCAGCAGGCGCTTCTGCGCAAGCCGGCCTGTTCGACACGTTCGGGCGCAGGCGACAGCTTGAGGTGGCGATCGATGGGCTTGCCACGCGGTTCGGCGGCAAGGTGGTGCAGCGGGGCGAGGAACTCGGTGCGGAGCGCGCTGCGACGCTCGCGCCAAATCTCGATTTCCTGGACGATGAAATTTTGGAGGACTGACCGGCCCTACACCAGCATGGTGACGGGGTCTTCGATATAGGACCTGAAGGCGGCGAGCAACTCGGCGCCGAGAGCCCCGTCGATCACGCGATGGTCCGCGGACAGCGTCGCGGTCATCATGGTGGCGATCTTGACCGCGTCGTCTTTGATAACGGGCTTCTTCTCGCCCCGGCCGACGGCGAGGATCGAGGATTGCGGCGGGTTGATGATCGCCTCGAAACTGTCGATGCCGTACATGCCGAGATTGGAAACGGTCGTGACCCCGCCCTGATACTCATGCGGCGCGAGACGCTTGGTCCGCGCGCGCGCAGACAGGTCGCGCATTTCGTTGGAGATTTCCGACAGGCTTTTGACCTCGGCACTGCGCACGACCGGCGTGTGTAGGCCGCCGCCTTCGAGCGCCACGGCGACGGCAATGTCGGAGGCGCGATGGCGCAGAATGCCTTCTTCCGTCCAGGTGGCGTTGGCGGCGGGCACGGTTTGCAGCGCCATGGCCATCGCCTTGATGATGAAGTCGTTCACCGACAGTTTGAAGGCGCGCGGGCCTTCGTCCGGCGCCATCTCGTTCATGCGTGTGCGTGCGGCGAGCAACGCATCGATTTCGCATTCGATGTTGAGATAAAAATGCGGAATGGTTTGCTTGGCGAGGGACAGCCGCTCGGCAACAAAGCGCCGCATCTTGTCATGTGGCACGAGTTCATAGGTGCCAGGCTGGTAGAGCGCGAGGGTTTGCTTGTCCGAGAGGCCGGGCACGGCTGCAGGAACGGGCGTTTGCGCGACCGCGCGTGGTTCCGCCTCGACGACATCTTCGGCCCTTCGGTCTGCCGGGCTTCCTGTCGCGCCCGTAGCCTCGATGCGTTCGATATCGGCCTTGACGATGCGTCCATGGGGACCGGAGCCGGTAATGCTTGCAAGGTCTAGCCCGCGTGTCCGCGCCAGCCGCCGCGCCAATGGCGAGGCAAAGATGCGCTTTGCGTGTCCGTTGCCGTTGGCCCTGATCTGCTCGGCGATGCGGTCCATCACGTGTTCCGGTGAGCCGTCGGGCATGCGGGTATCGTCGGTGGGCGTGCTCACGAGCCCTGCTCCCGGTAGCAGACGGCTTTTGCCGCCTTCACGACCTGCGCCACGGAAGGCAGCGCCAGCTTCTCCAGGTTCGCCGCATACGGCATCGGCACGTCGGCGCCTGAGATCTGCAATGGCGGGGCGTCCAGATAGTCGAAGGCTTGGTTTGCCACTTGCGCGCATACTTCGGAGCCGATCGAGCAGACGGACCACCCCTCCTCCACTGTCACCAGGCGGTTGGTCTTTTTGACCGACGCCACGACGGTGTCGATGTCGAGGGGCCGCAACGTGCGCAGGTCAATGACTTCGGCCTCGATGCCCTCGCCCGCCAAGTGCTCGGCGGCGTCGAGAGTGTAGGCAAGCCCCCGCGAATACGACACGAGTGTCACGTCCTTGCCCTCGCGCGCGATACGGGCCTTGCCGATGGGCAGGACAAAGTCCTCGGAGTTCGGCACCTCGCCGCTCTGGCCATAGAGCAGCTCGTTCTCCAGGAACACCACGGGAGAGTTGTCACGGATGGCGGCCTTGAGGAGGCCCTTGGCGTCGGCGGCCGCGTAAGGTGCGATGACCTTCAAGCCCGGGATATGCGCGTACCACGCGGAGAAATCTTGACTGTGTTGGGCGGCGACGCGGGCCGCCGCACCGTTCGGTCCGCGAAACACGATGGGACAATGCATTTGTCCGCCGGACATATAGTGCGTCTTTGCCGCCGAGTTGACGATGTGGTCGATGGCCTGCATGGCGAAATTCCACGTCATGAACTCCACGATGGGTCTGAGGCCTGCGAAGGCCGCGCCGACACCCACACCGGCAAAGCCGTACTCGGTGATCGGCGTGTCGATCACGCGGCGCGCGCCAAATTCCTCCAGCAGCCCTTGCGTGACCTTGTAGGCGCCTTGGTATTCGGCGACCTCTTCGCCCATGACGAAGACGTCCGTGTCGCGGCGCATCTCTTCGGCCATGGCATCGCGCAAGGCCTCACGCACGGACTGGGTGATCAGTCCTGCGTCGGCCGGCACTTCGGCATCCGGCTTCGGCTCCTCGGGCGCAGTTTCCGGACCTGCGGGCACCGCCTCCACGAGCGGTTTGGCTTCGCCGAGATCGGGCGGCGGTGGCGGGGCCTGAAAAGCGTCAGCAGGTGCCGCTTGCGACATCACCTCGATGGCGGACACGTCGTCTTCGCCCTCTGTCATCAGAATGGCGATGGGCTGGTTGACCGGAATATGCTCCGCACCTTCGGGCACCAAGATCTTGTCGAGCGTGCCGTCGTCGATCGCCTCGACCTCCATGGTGGCTTTGTCGGTCTCGATCTCGGCGATGACGTCGCCCGCATGGACTACGTCGCCTTCGCGCACGTGCCATTTGGCAAGCGTGCCCTCCTCCATAGTGGGCGAAAGCGCGGGCATGAGAATTTCTGTCGACATTAGCGGTTCGCGCTCACGTCGCCACCACGTCGGTGTAGAGCTCGGATGGGTCGGGTTCGGGATCGCTTTGCGCGAACTCCGCCGCCTCATTCACGACGGCGCGGATGTCGCGGTCGATCGCTTTCAATTCGTCCTCGCTTTTTCCCGCATCGAGCAGACGTTTGCGCACCAGCTCGATCGGATCGTGATGCTGACGCATATCCTGCACTTCTTCCCGCGTGCGGTACTTTGCCGGGTCGGACATCGAGTGACCACGATAGCGGTAGGTCAGGGCTTCGATGATGACAGGACCTTTTCCTTCGCGGGCATGCGCGAGTGCCCATTCGCCCGCCGCTTTCACCATCGCCACGTCCATGCCGTCGATTTCCTCGCCGGGAATGCCGAAGGCGAGCCCGCGATGATGAAGCTCCTTCCACTCGGCGCTGGCGCGCTCGACGGATGTGCCAAGCGCATAGTGGTTGTTCTCGACGACATAGACGATCGGCAGCTTCCACAGGGACGCCATGTTGAAGCTCTCATAGACCTGGCCTTGATTGGCCGCGCCTTCGCCGAAGAAGGCCATGCAGACATTGCCGTTGTCGCGATATTTATTGGCGAACGCGATCCCGGTGCCGAGTGGCGCCGGCGTGCCGACGATACCGTGACCACCGAAGAAGTTTCTCTCCACGGAGAACATGTGCATCGAGCCGCCTTTGCCCTTGGAGTAGCCATGGGCGCGGCCCGTGAGCTCGGCCATGACGCCCTTGGGGTCCATGCCGGTGGCGAGCATGTGGCCGTGATCGCGATAGGCGGTGATGATCTGGTCGCCAGGCTTGATCGCCATCGTCATGCCGGTGACCACGGCCTCTTGGCCGATATAGAGGTGGCAGAAGCCGGCCACGAAACCCATGCCGTAGAGCTGCCCCGCCTTCTCCTCGAAGCGGCGGATCAGCAGCATGTCGCGATAGGCGTTGAGCTCGTCCTCGACCGCGAGGGGTGCGCCTTTCGGCGGCGCTGAAGCCGGAGTTTCGAATGGCTTCTGGTCCATCCAGAAGTTGGCCGCTCCCGGCGTCAGGCTTGGGCTGTTCACTCCTGGCCTCCTTCGACTCAATACGGCGCGCCTTCGAAAAAGCTAGCACGAGTTCGAAGCAGGCAAAAAGGCGATCAGACCTTAAGCGGTCAAGGCTTGCGCAATGGCCCAGTGGGATCGGGCGCACGCCGCTTCATCATGACGAGATCGTCGCGATGGGCGAGGTTGAGAATGGCGCGGGCGCGCTCATCCAGCATGTCCGGATCGAGACTATCGGGCTCAAGCAGCGCAACGTCGCGCTCGATGCGCAAACGGACTTCGCGCAAGCCAGCGAGCTCGCCTTCGAGCACGTCCTTACGCCGCTCGAGGTCGGCATGGGACGTCAGGCCGTGGTCGCCATTCTGCAGGTGATATCCGAAATAGCCGCCTGCGCTCAACGCAAGCAGCGGAAAGATAAACGCCCGGAACCGCATGACCCCTCCCCACACACCGAATCACCAAGATCGGCCGGGACGCGTTAAGTTGCGGTTACCACGAGGCGAGTTTTACGCCGTTCTCAAAACGGCGGCGCCAGCGTAGCGCGCGCGGGGCCCGAGCTCCTCTTCGATGCGGATGAGCTGATTGTATTTCGCCACGCGGTCGGAGCGGGCAAGCGAGCCTGTCTTGATCTGCCCGCAATTGGTGGCCACGGCCAGGTCGGCGATGGTGGTGTCCTCGGTCTCGCCGGAGCGATGCGACATCACCGCTGTATAGCCGGCGTCATGGGCCATCTTTACGGCGTCCAGCGTTTCGGACAGCGTGCCGATCTGATTGACCTTGATGAGGATCGAGTTGGCGATGTTCCGGTCGATGCCTTCCTGGAGGCGTGTGACATTGGTGACGAAGAGGTCGTCGCCCACGAGCTGCACCCGGGACCCAAGCATCTCGGTCAAGCTGCGCCAGCCGTCCCAATCGTCCTCGGACATGCCGTCTTCGATGGAGAAGATTGGATAGTTGGCCACGAGATCTGCGAGATAGGCCGCCATCTCGTCCGACGTGAGGCTCCGGTTCTCGCCAGCGAGCACGTAGCTGCCGTCCTTGTAGAACTCGGTCGCGGCCACATCGAGCGCGAGGTACACGTCCTTGCCCGGGTGGTAGCCGGCCTTGCCGATCGACTCCATGACGAAGTCGAGCCCCTGGCGGGTCGAGGCGAGATTAGGCGCGAAGCCGCCCTCGTCTCCGACCGCGGTGCCGTAGCCGGCCGCCTTCAGGTCGGCTTTCAGCGTATGGAAAATCTCTGCGCCCATGCGGACCGCCTCGGCAATGCTGGGGGCGCCGACCGGTACGATCATGAATTCCTGAAAGTCGATTGGGTTGTCGGCATGCATGCCGCCATTGACGATGTTCATCATCGGTACGGGCAGCAAGGTCGCCTCTTCGCCCCCGAGATACCGGTACAGCGGCTGCTCGTGAGAGCTTGCCGCCGCCTTGGCCGCCGCCAGCGAGACGCCCAGAATGGCGTTGGCGCCGAGCCGTTTCTTGTTCTCGGTGCCGTCCAGATCGCAGAGCAGCTTATCGAGGCCGCGCTGGTCGTCGGCGTCGAAGCCATCGAGGGCTTTTCGGATCTCGCCATTGACGGCCTCTACCGCCTTCTGCACGCCCTTGCCGCCATAGCGGGTGCCCCCGTCGCGGAGTTCATGCGCCTCGTGGGCGCCGGTCGAAGCGCCGGACGGGACGGCGGCGTGGCCATGATGGCCGCCCTCAAGCACGACATCGACCTCGACGGTCGGATTGCCGCGGCTATCTAGGATTTCACGGCCGACGATATTGGCGATGGCAGTCATACGGGAACCCCTTTTAGAATTTGGGCCGTCTTAGCCTAGGCGGCGGAGAAGCGGAAGGCGTATATGTAACCGCGCTCCCATGCCGCGAGAGATCGACCCGATGCCGGAAAAGACGTCAGACGCCAAAAAAAGCGCGCTGGTGCTGCACTCAGGCGGCCAGGACTCGACCGTTTGCCTCGCCCAAGCGCTTGATCGCTATGAACGCGTGGAGACCGTCGGCTTCAACTACGGCCAGCGCCACGGCGTCGAGCTCGAGTGCCGCGTTCGGGTCCGTGCGGCGATCGAACGGCATTTTCCGGATTGGGCGAAGCGGCTCGGCCCCGATCATATGATCGATATTTCGAGCTTTGGCGCGATCGGCGACACGGCCCTGACGAGCGACGCCGAAATCGTCATGCTGGACTCCGGGCTCCCCTCCTCCTTCGTGCCGGGCCGCAATCTCGCGTTCTTCGTCTACGCCGCCGCGCTCGGTTATCGGCGCGGGTTGAATGTGCTTGTCGGGGGTATGTGCGAGACGGACTATTCCGGCTATCCCGACTGCCGCGACGCGACGTTGCGGGCGTTGCATGAATCCATCGCGCTCGGGACGGATGCACCGTTTGTCATCGAGACGCCATTGATGTGGTTGTCGAAGGCACAGACTTGGGACCTCGCCCAAGAGGTCGGCGGCGAGGCGCTGGTTCATATCCTCATCGAGGAAACCCACACCTGCTACAAAGGCGAGCGCGGCACGCGTTACGATTGGGGCTATGGCTGCGGCGAATGTCCGGCCTGCGAACTCCGCGCCAAGGGCTATTGGGAATGGCAAGCCTCCTCCAGCGGTCGCGCAACCAAAGCCGCTAAGTGACCGCCAGACAACGCTTGGTTCAGGCTGCGTTCAGGTGGGTTGCGACGTCTTGCTCGTGACGGCGGCGAACCCGACAATAAAAAGGCCGGCCACGAGAAGGCCAGCCGCTGTCGTCACCAACCCGCCGGAAAAGGTCATTCCGGGCAAGTACACGCCGCCCGGCGAGAAAAAGGCCGAGTAGCTCTGGATAGGTGGATCGCCCGGGCATCGCGCTCGATTCAGATGTCCGGGCGATTTTACGTTGCGGCACCTCGGCACTTGCTCGCGGGACGCGAAGGCGTCAAATTCCGCGCCAGATGTATACCGTCAAGGAAATCTACTACACGCTGCAAGGCGAAGGCGCCCAGGCCGGGCGGCCGGCGGTGTTCTGCCGCTTTGCGGGCTGCAATCTGTGGTCGGGCCGCGAGGTGGATCGGGCGCAGGCGATTTGCGATTTCTGCGACACGGACTTTGTTGGGACCGATGGTCCGGGCGGCGGCAAGTTCGCGGGCCCCGATGCCTTGGCGGTGGCTTGTCGCGAGACCTGGCGCGGCAATTCGGGCACGCCGCCCTTCGTCGTACTGACCGGCGGTGAGCCGATGCTGCAGGTCGATAAGGCGTTGGTCGATGCCTTTCACACAGTCGGCTTTGAGGTGGCCATCGAGACGAACGGCACCCTCCCCGTGCTCACCTCGATCGATTGGGTCTGCGTCAGTCCGAAGCCCGGCGCGCCGCTCCGGCAGCGCTCAGGCGATGAGCTGAAGCTGGTCTATCCGCAAGACAGGCTGTGGCCGGAGGAGGTCCAGACGCTCAATTTCAGCCATTACCTGCTGCAACCGTTGGACGATGGCACCGGCGGCGTCAAACATCTGCAGGCGGCCATTGATTATTGCCTGGCCCATCCCAAATGGCGCTTGAGTCTGCAGACCCACAAATTGCTGGGCCTGCCGTAAACGTCGCGAGGCTGCTCTAACCTCTGGTCCGGTCACGCGAAATCCCCTAAACAGCCCCTATGCGTATCTACAAAGAATTCTTCTTCGAGGCGGCGCACTTCTTGCCATCGGCGCCACCGGGTCACCCGAATTCGCGGGTGCATGGACACTCCTTCCGTGCGCGCATTACCGTGGACGGCGAGCCCGACGAGGACACGGGCATCATCGTGCATTTCGATGAGTTGGACGCCGCCGTGGCGGAGGCGCGCGACGCGCTCGATCACCGCATGCTGAACGAGGTCGAGGGCCTGCAATATCCCACGCTGGAACGCATCGCCATGTGGCTGTGGGACCGGCTGCACAACCGGCTTCCCGGCCTGGTCGAGATCGTGGTGGCGCGGGATTCCTGCCACGAGGGCTGCGTTTATCATGGACCGCCCATGCGGCTCGCTGCGGAGTAGACGATGACGCGCAAGATCACAGGCCTGCGGCAGCTTGGGCAAGAGACGAAAGTTCCTGGCTCGCCTGAAGAGGCGGTGCTGGAGCGCGTCCCCAACCCGCATGCGGACACGGCTTATGTGGCGCGTTTCACCGCGCCGGAGTTCACCTGCCTTTGTCCGGTGACGGGGCAACCGGACTTCGCACATTTCGTCATCGACTATGCGCCCGGCGCATGGCTCTTGGAGTCGAAGTCGTTCAAGCTGTTTCTAGCCAGCTTTCGCAATGCGAGCGCGTTCCATGAAGATGCGACCCTCACCATCGGTAAGCAGATCGTGGACTTGATCGAGCCGTCTTGGCTCAGGATCGGCGGTTATTGGTATCCGCGCGGCGGCATTCCCATCGACGTGTTTTGGCAGCATGGTACGCCGCCCGAAGGCGTCTGGATCCCCGACCAGGGCGTGGCGCCTTATCGGGGACGCGGTTGATCGGATGACCGACCTGGTCATCACCAACGGCGATGTTGCGGGCGAGCTCCTGCGCAAGACGCTGATCGGCGCCGAGGTCTTGCCTTGGCGTGACGTGTTGCACGAAGGGCCGGTGCCTCTCACCGACACGCGAGAGGCTCTTGCCAAGGCCCGCGCTGAATACTTGGCCGGTTTGGCCGGAAGTGATGTCGGCACCATAGAGTTCGAGATGACGGCGCGTGACCGCGGACTCGGCATTAGCGCTGAGTTCGATCGCGTCATGCTGTGGTTTGAGCACGACCTATACGACCAGCTGCAACTCTTGCAGGTCCTTGATTGGTTCGCCGATCATCCGCCTCAAGCCGGATTGCTTTCGCTGGTCCAGGTCGAGGACTATATCGGCCGCCAAGAACCTGACGCGATTCCGCAACTTGCGGCGTCTGCGGTGCCGGTCACGCAAGCGCAGCTCGATCTGGCCAAACGCGCATGGGCCGCTTTTCGTCAGCCGACTCCCGAAGCGTGGGCCGCGCTGCTCGATGAAGACCTCTCCGTGCTTCCGTTCTTGCACGCGGCTGTCGTGCGGATGCTGGAGGAACTTCCGGGAGCGGATGGTCTTTCCCGCACAGAGCGGCAGATGCTTGCAGCGATCGAAGCCGACGAGTCCGCGACCGCGCTCGGAGCCTTCGTCGCGGTGCAGAAGATGGAAGACGCCGAGTTCATGGGCGATTGGAGCTTCTGGCGATTGCTGGACCAGCTTGCGCTTGCCGACGAACCGTTGATTGCGGGATTGGAGTCCGCGCCGTTTCAGTATCAAGATCCCGAACTTGCAAAGGCCTATCTCACCAGCCGCTTGAGCCTGACATCGCTCGGCAAGGCGGTGCTTGCGGGCGGCGCCGATTGGGCCAAGCACCGCGCAGTGGATCACTGGTGGGGCGGCACGCACCTCACGGAAGACAATCTGTGGCGCTGGGATGGTGAAGCGGCGCGTCTCATTGCGCCGGCGTAAAACGTCTTAGGCTTGGGACTTCACTAAGCGGTCGATTTCTATCAATTCGGCAAGCAGCGGCTCCAGCTCTTTCAGCGGCACCATGTTGGGGCCGTCCGACGGCGCTGCGTCCGGGTCCTGGTGGGTCTCGATAAAGAGCCCCGACACGCCGACGGCCGTGGCCGCGCGCGACAGCACCGGCACGAAACGCCGCTCGCCACCACTCGAGGCGCCCTGCCCGCCAGGCTGCTGCACCGAATGGGTCGCGTCGAAAATCACCGGCGCGCCGGTTTCGGCGAGGATGGGCAGCGCGCGCATGTCAGAGACGAGCGTGTTGTAGCCAAACGACACGCCGCGCTCGGTGACAAGCACGTTGGGATTGCCGGCACTCGTCACCTTCGCCACCACGTGCCGCATGTCCCAAGGCGCCAAGAATTGTCCCTTCTTGACGTTCACGGGTTTGCCCGTCTTCGCCGCCGCCACGAGAAGATCGGTTTGGCGGCACAGAAAGGCCGGGATCTGCAGGACATCCGCCGCTTCAGCGGCAGGCGCACACTGCTCCGGCTCGTGCACGTCCGTGACGACGGGAAGCCCGGTCACCTCGCGAACCTCGGCAAAAATGGGGAGTGCTTGCTTGAGCCCGAGCCCCCGGGCGCCCGCCGCGCTGGTGCGGTTCGCCTTATCGAAGGACGACTTGTAGACGAGCCCGACGCCGAGTTTTGCGGCGATTTCTTTCAGCGCGCTGGCCATCTCCAGCGCATGGGCGCGGCTTTCCAAGACGCAAGGTCCCGCCATCAGCACCAGCGGCAAGTCATTGCCGAACCTGACATTTCCGATGGCGACTTCGGCCGCTGGGGCGGGTTTCATGGCTTCGTTCATGGGCGATTTCCTTGGGGCGGACCATGGGGCTATGGCCCAGAGCCGTCAACGGGGAACCCTAGTTCTCGTGACGCCGCCATTTGGGGCGGCTCTTCTCATAGCGATACTTCACGCTCGGGATTTCAGGCAGCCAAGGCTCGCGCCGTATGGTCCAAAGCTCGTAGGTCGGCTCGAAGCCCCCGATGTCGTCGAGCGAGCCGGGATGCAGATAGAACTCGTCTGTCCGCCCGTAAGTCGAATAGACCGGCGCCCCGCACGCGGCGCACGCATAGCGGCGGACATGTTCGGTGCTGGCGAAGGCAATCACGTCGCCGTCGACGCTCACCGCCTCCGGGTCGAACACCGCATAGAAGCTGAACGGCGCGCCATGCGCTTTCCGGCAGGTCAGGCAGTGGCACAGGCCGATGCGGTACGGCTCCCCCCTCGCCTCGACGCGCACCTGACCGCAGGCGCAGGAACCCTTGTGACGTGTCTCGGGCATGTCAGGTCGACGGCACTAGACCAAGCGGCTCTGCTCGACCGCCGCGCCAATGAACGACTCGAACAGCGGGTGCGGCGCGAAGGGCCGCGACTTCAGTTCGGGATGGAACTGAACGCCGATGAACCACGGATGCTCGGGAATCTCGACGATCTCCGGCAGAAGGCCGTCGGGAGAAAGGCCGGAGAATCGCAAGCCCGCCGCTTCCAGCTTATTGCGGTAGCGCATGTTGACTTCGTAACGGTGCCGATGGCGTTCGGAGATTTCCGTGCCGCCATAGATCTCCGCCACCTTGCTGCCTTTGGCGAGCGCCGCGTCAAAGGCGCCGAGCCGCATAGTGCCGCCGAGATTGCCGTTCTGCTCGCGGCGCTCCAGCTCGTCGCCCTTCATCCATTCGGTCATCAGGCCGATCACTGGTTCTGCCGAAGGCCCGAACTCGGTGGAGCTGGCGCCTTCGATGCCGGCGAGGTTGCGCGCGGCTTCTACCACGGCCATCTGCATGCCGAAGCAGATGCCGAAATAAGGAAGCTGCCTGGTGCGCGCAAAACGCGCGGCTTTGATCTTGCCCTCGGCGCCACGCTCACCGAACCCGCCCGGCACGAGAATGCCGTTGACGTTCTCCAGATAAGCGGCGGCGTCCTGGCTCTCGAAGATTTGCGCCTCGATCCACTCCAGATTGACCTTCACCTTGTTGGCGATGCCGCCATGCACGAGGGCTTCGTTCAGGGACTTATAGGCGTCCTGCAGCCCGGTATATTTGCCGACAATGGCGACGGTCACCTCGCCGTCCGGCTCGGCGATGGTCTCGGAGATTTGCCGCCACATGCGAAGATCGGGATCGGGCGCATCGGTAATGCCGAAGGCCGCGAGCAGCTCCCGGTCGAGCCCCTCTTCGTGATAGGCGATCGGCACGTCGTAAATGCTCGCCACGTCGAGCGCCTGGACGACCGCTTCGGGCCGCACGTTACAGAACAGCGCGATCTTGCGGCGCTCGTCGGGCGGAATGGTCCGGTCCGCGCGGCACAACAAGACATCCGGTTGGATACCGATGGAGCGCAGCTCCTTGACGGAATGCTGCGTCGGCTTGGTCTTGAGTTCGCCCGCGCTCGGGATGAACGGCAGCAGCGTTAGATGGATATAGGCGCTTTGGCCGCGTGGCAGCTCGTTGCCGAGCTGGCGGATGGCTTCGAAGAACGGCAGGCCCTCGATGTCGCCCACGGTGCCGCCGATCTCGCACAGGACAAAGTCGACATCCTCGTTGCCCGTGGTGACGAACGCCTTGATGGCGTCGGTCACGTGGGGAATGACCTGAACCGTGGACCCGAGATAGTCGCCGCGGCGCTCCTTGGCGATGATCTCCTGGTAGATGCGGCCCGTGGTGATGTTGTCTGCTTGGCTCGCCGGCCGACCGGTGAAGCGTTCGTAGTGCCCAAGGTCCAGATCGGTCTCAGCGCCGTCGTCGGTGACGAACACCTCGCCGTGCTGATAGGGGCTCATGGTTCCCGGATCGACGTTCAAGTAGGGGTCGAGCTTGCACAGGCGGACGCTAAAGCCCCGCGCCTGTAGAAGCGCTCCGAGCGCTGCCGAAGCGAGCCCCTTGCCTAGTGAGGAAACCACGCCGCCGGTAATGAAGACGTACCGCGCCATGGGCCTCGACCTTATACCGAGTCCACGCCAAGGCGTAGCCCCATCATGGGTGGGGAGACGTCTTGGAGCAGAATTTCTTGTGTGAAACGCCTATTGGGATTGCGGTGCTTGCGGCGCGGCGGGCGTATCCGATGTTTTGGGCGCTGGCGTGCCCGGAATCTGAAGCGGGTTCAGCCCACCTTCACCGCCGCTTCCCGACGGCAGGATGCTCGGCGTGTCGCCCCGCTGCTGGGTCGCCAGGATCGAGAGGGTCAGGCTGGTGACGAAGAAGCATGCCGCCAGGATGGCCGTCGTCTTGGTCAGGGCATTTCCGGCGCCGCGGCCAGTCATGAAGCCGCCGCCACCGGCGCCGCCACCGCCGCCAATACCAAGCGCGCCGCCCTCGGAGCGTTGGAGCAGGATGACGCCCACCATCGCGAGAGCGATCATGACGTGAATCAGCAGAATTACAGTACTCATTGTGTCGCCTTGTTCTCGGAAGGCGCTGTCTTATCCGAATCCGCTATCGCTTGGCTAGGCCCTGCTTCGGCTTCTTCGTCGGCAGCGGTCGTAATGTCGCCTTCTCCGGCGCTCTCCTCGCCTGCCGGCGGGTCGGCCTCGACGGTCTTGGTATCGGATCGAGAGGGGTTGCGCAGGGGTAGGAAGGACGTGGCTGCAACCCCTGCGAGAATCTTGGGCGCGCCGTCGGCGACGTATGTCGGTACGGCCGGCTTGCGGTCGGGAAGCGGTGGCGGCAGGGGCTTGGGAATGCGCACCCCGTCGGTCCGGCAGCGGAAGGCCACCTTCTCCTCCACCTGTAGATATTCGCGAATTTTCTCGATTTCTGCGGCGTCGTGGAGGTTCTCCTTGACCCAATCTGGGCCCTGCTTGAGAGCCGTCTTGATCTTGGGCGTGAGCATTGTGCGCTTTTGCGATTCGAGTGCCTTGCACTCTTCACGCTCAAGCGGCTCCGCGCCGGCGCTCATGGGCGCGGCGGTAAAAGCGGCAAGCAGCGCGATGGCAATCGGGCGCAGCTTTGACATCTCATTCCCGGGATCGTGGTTCCCCCGCCATCCTCAGGTGGATGGCAAGGCGAACCTTATCTGATTTGCAAGCCGGGGCCCAAGGTTTTCGGGACCCGCTACGTGGCCGAGTCGCTCCGATAGACAGCGAGAATTTCGCAGAAATCTGAGGCCTTTAGGCTGGCGCCGCCGACCAGGGCACCGTTGACGTTGGGGATGGACATCAGCTCGGCGGCATTGCTGGGCTTGACCGACCCGCCATAGAGGATTCGCGTGGCGCCGCCTTGGTCCGGCCCCAAGACCTGGCCCAGGGTCTCCCGGATGACCCCATGCAGCCGGGCCACGTCCTCAGGCGTGGGCGTGAGGCCAGAGCCGATGGCCCAAACAGGCTCGTAGGCGAGCACGGTGTTGGAGCCTTGGGCGTCTTCCGGCACCGATCCCTGGATCTGAGAGGTGAGGACGTCGACGGTCTCGCCGTCGCGGTGCTGCTCCTCTGTCTCGCCGATGCAGACGATCGCGGTCAGCCCTGCGCGATAGGCAGCGCGTGCCTTGGCGTTGACGGTTTCACTGGTCTCGCCGTGGTCGATGCGCCGCTCGGAATGGCCGACGATAACGGCCGTGGCGCCCGCGTCGGCCAGCATTTCGGCGGAAATGTCGCCGGTATGGGCGCCAGAGGGAAGCGGATGGCAATCCTGGGCGCCAAGCGCGATCGCGGTCTCGGCGAGGACGCTGGCGGCGCGTGACAGGAGGGTCGCAGGCGGGCAAACCATGACTTCGACCTCCGGGAGCGGCGCCTTCTCCAGCCGATCCCGCAACGCGACTAGCTCGCCAAGCGCGCTGCTGGTGCCGTTCATCTTCCAATTGCCGGCGACAAGCGGTCTGATCGCAGTCACGTCCCCTCCTCGGTCCCTGCTAACTGTGGCACTTGAAATGCGGATTTTCAGGTATTTCTGCGTGTTGCCGCGCTGGCATTGGCTACCTATGATGCGCGCGCCGCGCTGGAGCGTCTTAGCATCGGACGCCGGCGCGGATTTGGCAATTGATCACAGAGAAGGTTTTCGAGGCGTGGCACTCGACACATTGCGCAAAGGCGCTGCACGAACATTGGGTCTGATCTTGGTTGCCCTGCTGGTGGTGAGCTTCGCCGTCTGGGGTATTGCAGACATCTTCACCGGCTACGGCCGGCAAACCCTGATCAGTGTTGGCGATACGGATATCAGCTCGCAGGACTATGCCCGCGTGCAGCAGGATGTGCTGCGCTCGATGAGTCAGCAGCAGGGACGCAGCCTCAGTCTGCAGGAAGCGCGAGCCGCCGGGCTCGACACGCGTGTCCTGGAGCGGCTCATCGGCGGCGCTGCCGTCGATACCCATGCGAAGCACCTGGGCCTCGGCGTCAGCGACGATGCGCTGCTCGCGCAGATCATGAAGGATCCGGCCTTCCAGGATGCGTCGGGAAATTTCAGCCCGCTCAACTTCCAGGCCGCCTTGCGCAATATCGGCATGAACGAAGCGAGCTATCTTTACACGCTGCGCGAACAGAATTTGCGGCGGCAGCTGCTCGTCACCGTTGGCGAAGTGGCGCAGAGCCCCAAGGCATTGATGGATGCGCTGAACCAGTTCAACGAGGAACGGCGTATCCTGAAATATGTGCTTGTGCCGAAGTCGGCCGCGGACGCCGTTGGCGCGCCGACCGACGAGGACTTGAAAAAGTTTTACGACAATCACCAAGCGAAGTTCACACAGCCGGAATACCGCAAGGTCGGTGTGCTCGCCGTGACACCCGAGACGGTCAAGGACGAGCTCAACATCACGGAAGACGATCTCAAGGCAACGTACGAGGCCAAGAAGGAGACGCTTGGGAACGTGGAGCGCCGTCAGCTCCAGCAAATCGCTTTGCCGGACATGGCAGCCGCGAAAGCGGCCCATCAGAAGATCACCTCAGGGACCGATTTCGTCGAAGTCGCCAAGGAGCTGGGTCTGACTGAGACGGACATCGATCTTGGCACTGTTTCGAAGAAGGACTTCGCCGATGCGGCGATCGCCGAGGCGGCGTTCAAGCTGGACAAGGATGCCGTCAGCGAGCCCATCGAGGGCAAGCTTGGAAGCTTCGCGGTCGTGCGGGTGGTCGAAATCGAGCCGGAGAAGATTCCGACATTCGACGAGGCGAAGGCCGATCTGGAGAAAGAGATTCTCAAGGACCGGTCTTCGGGCGCCATCTTCGACGTGCATGACCGGGTTGAGGACGAGCTCGCTGCGGGATCGACGCTCGAAGAGGCGGCGGGCAAGCTGAAGCTCGATTACAAAGTGATCGATCAAGTCGATCGCGAGGGCCGCACACCGGGCGGGTCGGCGGTCACGCTCCCGGCGCAGAAGGATCTGCTGATCGGTGTGTTCGCCACCGATGCCGGGATCGAGAACGATCCGATAGATGCGCGCGACGAAGGTGTCATCTGGTACGAGGTCCTCGGCGTGACGCCCTCGCAGTTGCAGCCGTTCGACGAGGTTCGTGAGGCAGTCGAGAGCGACTGGCGGGGTGATGCAACGCGGAACCAGGTCTCCAAGTTCGCGCAAGGCTTGGTCTCGGCTTTGAACAACGGCAGCAAGACGCTGGACGGCGTCGCTCAAGAGCTCGATACGGAGATCCTGCCGACTTCGGCTTTGAAACGGGACGACATCACCGTGAACGTGCTGCCCGCCGCGGTGTCCCAGGCCTTCACTTTGCCGAAGGGCGGGTTCGGTTCGGCGCCCTCGGGCGTCGACGAAGGCCGCATCGTGTTTCAGGTCGAGGACATCGTCGCAGCGCCGGTACTCGATGAACGCGTCAAGAAGCGGCTGAATTCCCAGATCGGGCTCTTGCTCAGCGAGGATACGATCGCGGAGTATTTCAGCGCATTGGAGAGCCGGTATGGCGTTCGCGTCAATCAGCAGGCTCTCGCCAAGCTGGTGGGCACCAGCGAGGAGCCATGAGCCCGGCGCCGGTCCCGGTGACACCCCTTCCGCGTGACGGCGGTTCGGCCCCGGTCGAACCGGACTTCGGGAGCTTTGCGCGTCTGTATGACGACGGCGTGCCGCAGGTCGTGTGGACGCGGCTCGTGGCCGACCTGGAGACGCCGGTTTCGGCGATGCTCAAGGTTGCGCATGAGTGGCCCAACAGTTTCCTCTTGGAGTCCGTCGAGGGCGGCGCCACGCGCGGCCGCTACTCGATTATCGGCTGTGAGCCGGATGTCATTTGGCGCTCTGAGGGAAACACCGCAGAAATCAACCGGAGCCCGCAGGCCGATCCGGACGCGTTTGCGCCGACGTCTGAGTCCACGCTCGCCTCGCTCCGCGCTTTGCTCGCGGAGTCCGCGATTACCCTGCCGCATCAGCTGCCGCCGATGGCGGCCGGCATCTTCGGCTATATGGGCTACGACACGGTCCGGTTGACCGAGGATCTGCCGGGCGGCAAGCCCGACCCATTGAACGTGCCGAGTAGTATTCTCGTGCGGCCGACGCTTATCGTCATCTTCGATAGCGTCAAGGACGAGATGACCGTGGTGACGCCAGTACGCCCGGCGCAAGGCGTCAGCGCCAAGGCGGCGTATGCGCGGGCCGCGGACAGGCTCAACGTTGTTCTGGAACGCCTTGACCAGCCCCTGCCCCACGGTGGCGAGCTGGGTGCGGATGCGCCTCATCCTGAGCCCAGGTCCACCACGCCGCCCGAGGACTACATGGCGAAGGTGGCGCGCGCCAAGGAGTACATCGCCGCCGGCGATATCTTTCAGGTCGTGCTCAGCCAGCGTTTCGAAGCGCCATTCGAGCTTCCCCCGTTTGCGCTTTACCGCGCCTTACGGCGTGTGAACCCCTCTCCGTTTCTCTACTATTTGAACTTCGGCGACTTCGCCGTTGTGGGATCCAGCCCCGAGATTCTCGTGCGCGTGCGAGAACGCGAGGTGACGATCCGACCGATCGCAGGCACGCGGCCCCGCGGCACGACGCCTGAGCAAGACAAGGCACTGGCCGAAGAGCTCCTGGCCGACACGAAAGAGCGGGCCGAGCATTTGATGTTGCTCGACCTCGGGCGCAACGATGCCGGGCGTGTATCGGAGATCGGGTCCGTCGAAGTCACCGACAGTTTCTTCCTCGAGTATTACAGCCAAGTCATGCACATCGTTTCTAATGTCCGCGGCGTGCTCGCCCCGGAACGCGATTCCGTCGATGCACTGATGGCGGGCTTCCCGGCCGGCACCGTATCGGGTGCGCCAAAGGTGCGTGCGATGGAGATCATTGACGAGCTGGAAGATGCGGCGCGCGGCATTTATGCGGGCTGCGTCGGTTACTTCTCCGCCGATGGCGAGATGGACAGTTGCATCGTGCTGAGGACGTCGGTGGTAAAAGACGGCGTCATGTATGTTCAGGCAGGCGCCGGTATTGTCGCCGACTCCGTGCCGGAGCGGGAGCAAGCCGAATGTGTCAGCAAGGCCGGCGCGCTGTTCAAGGCCGCGGACGAGGCCGTGCGGTTCGCCGCCCGTGGCAAGCGCGGCCAGTAACCGGGTAGAGGCCGGACATGCTCACACTCAGCCTCCTGCGCCATGCCAAGTCGAGTTGGAAGAACCCCACTTTGCCGGATCGGGAACGGCCCCTTTCCACGCGCGGCATGAGCGATGCACCGGTCATGGGGCGCGCCATGACCGAGCGGGGCATCGACCCGGAGCTTGTTCTGTGCTCTTCGGCGCGCCGAACCGTCGATACGCTGGACCTGCTCCTGCCGGAGCTGAAGGTCGAGCCGGAAGTCACCTATGAGGACGCGCTCTACCACGCGAGCCCGGAGGACATGCTGGATATGCTGCGGGCGATCCCGCCGGGGGCGAGCCGCGTTCTGTTGGTGGGTCACAACCCCGAGATCGAGGCGTTGGCAGGGGACCTGATCGGCTCCGGGCCGAAACACATGCGCGACCGTCTGAAGGAGAAATACCCGACCGGCGCGCTCGCGGTGCTCAACTTCGCCGCCGGGCTGTGGTCGAGCGTCGACGTCAATAGCGGCAGCCTGAGCCTGTTCCTCACGCCCAAGGAGCTGCGCGGAGGCTAGCCCCTCGACCTTGACGTCAGCTAGGGGCCGGGCGTAACACCAAGCCATGCTGACCCTGATCGATAACTACGACAGCTTCACCTACAACCTCGTTCATTTCCTTGGGGAATTGGGCGCGAGCACGCAGGTCTACCGGAACGACAAAGTGACCGTGGACGAGGTGCTGGCGGAAGGGCCCGAGGCCATCGTGCTGTCGCCGGGACCTTGCGATCCGGACCGGGCCGGCATCTGCCTGGAGCTGATCCAGCGCGCCGCCCCCGTAGTGCCGATCCTCGGCGTTTGCCTCGGTCATCAGGCCATCGGTCAAGTCTATGGCGGCCGCGTGATCCGTGCGCCGTATCTCATGCACGGTAAGCTGTCCAAGGTGCGCCATACGGACAAGGGCGTGTTTGCCGGACTACCGCAGGAGTTCTCCGCGACGCGCTATCATTCGCTCATCCTGGAGCGCGACACGCTGCCGGAGGATCTGGAGATCACCGCGGAGACGCCAGACGGCATCATCATGGGCGTGCAGCACAAGCGCTATCCCGTGCATGGCGTGCAGTTCCATCCCGAAAGCATTGCCTCGGAGCACGGCCATCAATTGCTCGCCAACTTCCTCGATCTCGCGCGCGTCGAACGGCGTCAGCGCGGAAACCCAAAGAGAGAAGCGGTCGGTGCCCTCTAATCCCGCGCCGGATCGCGCCGGCGAGCCTCAAGATTTGCGCGCAGCCCTCAAGAAGGTGGTGGCGGGCGATGCCCTGACACAGCGGGAGGCCGCCGAGGCCTTCGAGCTCATCATGTCCGGGGGCGCGACCGACGCGCAGATCGGGGCGCTGCTGATGGGTATGCAGGTTCGCGGCGAAACGGTCGACGAGATCACCGGTGCCGCGCGCGTGCTCCGGAGCAAGGCGCTGTCGGTCGAGGCGCCCGAGGGCGCCATCGACACATGCGGGACCGGCGGGGACGCCAAAGGCACGCATAACATCTCGACCTGCACGGCCTTTGTCGTTGCGGGCGCGGGCGTGCCTGTGGCCAAGCACGGCAATCGGTCGATCTCTTCGCGCTCGGGCTCGGCCGATGTGCTCGCGGCCCTTGGTGTCAATCTCGAATGCGCGCCCGAAGTCATCGAACGCTGCATCTCGGAGTGCGGGCTGGGTTTCATGTTTGCCCCTGCCCATCATGCGGCCATGCGCCACGTCGCCAAGGTGCGCGGCGAGCTTGGCGTGCGGACGATCTTTAATTTGCTCGGGCCGTTGGCGAACCCGGCGGCCACCAAGTACCAGGTCGTCGGCGTCTTCCATGAAAAATGGGTAGAGCCCGTTGCGAACGTCCTGAACATGCTTGGTGTCGAGCGCGCTTGGGTGGTGCACGGCGCCGATGGGCTTGACGAACTGACCACCACGGATGTCAGCCATGTGGCGGCTCTGGATCACGGCAAGGTCTCGACGTTCAAGATTTCGCCCCGTAATGCCGGCCTACCGGACGCGAAGCCGGAGGATCTCGTCGGCGGTGATGCCGTGGAGAACGCCGCGCATATCCGGGCCGCGCTGCAAGGCAATCAAGGTCCGTTGCGCGACATCGTGCTGTTGAATGCCGCCGCCGCGCTCCTCGTTGCCGGCAAAGCCAAGACTTTGCAGGATGGTGTGGCGCTTGCCGCGGACGCCATCGATAGTGGCCGGGCCATGAACGTCTTAGAGGCGCTGGTTAAACTGAGCCATGATAAGGTCTGAGCCATGGCCCACGTGCTAGACAAAATACTTAGCTATAAGCGCGAAGAGATTGAAGCAGCAAAGAAAACACGGCCTGAGAGTGCCGTGCGCGCGGAGGCTGAAGCTGCCGCGCCGGTTCGCGGCTTCGAACGCGCCTTGCGGGACCGCATCGATCATGGCGCCTTCGGGCTGATTGCAGAGATCAAGAAGGCGAGCCCGTCAAAGGGATTGATCCGCGCCGATTTCGATCCGCCCACCCTCGCCGTCGCCTACGAGGCGGGCGGCGCTGCGTGCTTGTCCGTGCTGACCGATACGCCCTCCTTCGAGGGGCATCCGGAATATCTCACCATGGCGCGCGCGGCGTGCGGCCTCCCCGTCTTGCGCAAGGATTTCATGATCGATCCGTATCAGGTGTTCGAAGCGCGCGTGCTTGGGGCTGACTGCATTCTCATCATCATGGCGGCGGTCGACGATGGGCTCGCGCGCGACTTGGAAGTCGCCGCGCACGGGCTCGGCATGGACGTCCTCGCCGAGGTGCATGACGATGCCGAACTCGACCGGGCGCTAAAGCTTAAGACGCCGCTCATCGGCATCAACAATCGCAATCTGAAAACCTTCGACACGACGCTTGCGACGACGGAACAGCTCGCGCCTCGCGTCCCTTCCGATCGTCTTGTTGTCGCGGAGAGCGGAATCTTCACCCATGCGGATGTGACGCGCCTTGCGGCAAGTGGTGTGCACGCCTTCTTGGTCGGCGAGAGCTTGATGCGGCAGGCTGACGTGGCGGCTGCCACGCGGGCCCTGCTCTCGGGCGCGGATGACACCGCCAAGGCGGCATCATGAGCGCGCGGCTGTCCCACCTAAACGACAAGGGCGAGGCGCGCATGGTCGACGTCTCGGAGAAGACCGTCACGACGCGTACCGCTATTGCCGAAGGCTTCGTGTCGATGAGCCCTGCGACGCTTGACATGATCCTCGACGGCACCGCCCCCAAAGGCGACGTGCTAGCCACGGCACGCATCGCAGGGATCACAGGCGCCAAGAAGACCGCCGATCTCATTCCGCTGTGCCATCCGCTGTCCCTCACCCAGGTCACCATAGATTTTACGCCCTCGCGCGAACCCTGCGGCCTCCGCGTCGAGGCGACCGCGAAAGTCGACGGCAAGACGGGTGTGGAGATGGAGGCTTTGACGGCGATCTCGGTGGCCTGCCTCACGCTCTACGACATGTGCAAGGCGGTGGACCGCGCCATGAGCTTCTCCGGCATCCGCTTGATCGAAAAGACCGGCGGCCGCTCCGGCTTCTATCGCGCGCCCTGACCGGCGATGGCCCTCATCTCCGTAACCGAGGCGTTTGGGCGGATCGATTCAGGTCTTGATCGGCTCGGCGTCGAGCGGGTTCCAATCTCGGACGCCCATGGTCGCGTGTTGGCGACCACCTTGGGCGCGAAGCAGACACAGCCCCCGTTCGATGCCTCGGCCATGGACGGCTATGCGGTGCGCGCCGCCGATGTGGCCACCCTGCCCGCGACGCTGGCGCTGATTGGCGAATCCGCCGCGGGCGCGCGGTTTGACGGCGTTGTCGGACCGGGCCAGGCCGTCCGCATCTTCACCGGCGCGCCCGTTCCGATAGGCGCCGATACCATCGTTATCCAGGAGGACACGGAGGCGGACGGCGCCCGCGTTGTCGTGAATGCCGCGACGGCCGGCCGTCATATCCGCCCGCGCGGTCAGGACTTCATGGAAGGCGATAAGCTTCTAGAGGACGGCACCCGCCTTGGGGCGCGGGCGTTGATGCTGGCGGCGGCGATGAACTACGCGGACGTGCTCGTACGCCGGCAGCCGAAGGTCGCCATCTTATCGACGGGCGATGAGATCGTGTCGCCCGGAGACGCAACGGGCCCCGATCAGATCGTGGCCTCGGTGAGCTATGGCGTTGCCGCGCTCGTTGAGGACTATGGCGGGATAGCGATCGACCTGGGGATCGCCCCAGACGATGAGGACGCGCTGGTGGAGGCCATCTCGCGGGGGTCCGACGCCGATATTCTCGTGACCATCGGCGGTGCGTCCGTTGGGGACCGCGATCTGATGAAGACGGCTCTCGCCCGCGCCGGGATGGCGCTGGACTTCGCCGGGGTCGCCATGCGGCCCGGCAAGCCGGTGTTCTATGGACGTCTGGGAGACCAGCACGTGCTCGGTCTTGCAGGAAACCCGGTCTCGGCCTTTATCTGTTCGGTGGTGTTCCTGAGGACGATGATTGGCCATCTTCTCTGCGAGGATCGCACCGCGGTTCCGCATCGCGCGGTCCTCGCCGAGGATCTGCCGCGGAACGGTCCCCGTGAGCATTACCTGCGGGCGACCTCCAGCTTTGCCGAGGACGGAACGCGCCACGTTCACGTCCTGTCCTCCCAGGATTCGTCGCTCATGGCCTCATTGTCCAAGGCCGACTGCCTCATCGTGCAGCCCCCGCACCACCCTGGCCTGGCCAAAGGCACAAAGGTCCTGGTTTGGCCCTTGGCGGACTAGTTAAGGCCCCAGAAACCCGAATCACGCGAGCAAATGTCCGCCAGACCTTCTGGCAAAACACATTTTGTGGCCATGCGGCTTGCGGAACACAACTAGAACATCTATACTGTTCATGGTTTGTACAGGCGGGGCGAGAATCGTTTCTAGGCGTTACAGCCCGATTCCTGATCGCTCGAAGGGGATTTGATGCTCACACCGAAGCAGAAAGAGCTTCTCATGTTCATCCACGAGCGGTTGAAGGAAACGGGCGTGCCGCCCTCCTTCGACGAGATGAAAGAGGCGCTCGATCTCAAGTCGAAATCCGGCATTCACAGGCTGATCACGGCCCTGGAGGAGCGCGGCTTCGTGCGCCGCCTGCCCCACCGGGCCCGGGCCATGGAAATCGTCCGCCTTCCGGACTCCGTGCCGCAGAGCGTCACGGCTCGTGCGCGGGGGGGCTTCTCCCCCAGCGTGATCGAAGGCAGCTTGGGGCGTGTTCCTGAGGTCTCCGAGGGCGAGGCGGCGCCACAGACCGTCGCTGTACCCGTCATGGGCAAGATCGCCGCCGGCGTCCCCGCCGAGGCCATCCAAAGCCGGCTTGCCACCATCGAGGTGCCGCCGGAGCTGCTGGCCAAGGGCGAGCACTATGCGCTCGAGGTCAAAGGTGACTCCATGATCGAGGCCGGGATCTTGGAAGGCGACACCATCATCGTGCGCCGCTGCGAGGACGCCACCAACGGCGATATCATCGTGGCGCTGGTGGACGAGGAGGAAGCCACGCTCAAGCGTCTACGCCGCCGTGGGGATTCCGTCGCGCTCGAGGCCGCCAACCCGTCCTACGAGACCCGCATCTTCGGACCCGATCGGGTGCGCGTGCAAGGGCGCCTTGTCGGGCTCATCCGCCGCTACTAGGACCGCTTCCCTCTTATTTCGTCAGTCCGTGCCGCGTGCGCGTCTTCGCGTGTGTGTCAGCCCGCGTCCAGGGGCTGTTTCTGCGCGCATGGGTTACCGTTTCGGTGCGGATTGAGAGCCCGTCTATGAAAAGCGCATGCGCGCCGCCTCGCTTCAGCGCGCGCCGGTCGACGAGAACCCGCGCGGCGCGGGCCGCCCCCGTGGCGAACAGTCCGGGCCGTTCCGGGCGGCCGCCCCCGCTCTCGGCGTCGTTCTCCTGGACCGGCATGGGACCCCCGCCCCAAACACCCGCTTACCCGCACCTAAGCCCTATGCTACACCACGCCCAACCTTGTCCCCACCAGCTTTGAGACCTTCCAGATCGATCTATGAGCGAGACAGTCATCACGCGCTTTGCGCCGTCCCCCACCGGCTACCTGCATATTGGCGGCGCCCGCACGGCCCTGTTCAACTGGCTCTATGCCAAGGCGAAAGGCGGCAAGATGCTGCTTCGGATCGAGGACACCGACCGGGCGCGCTCCACGGAAGGCGCGATCCTCGCGATTCTGGACGGCTTGCGCTGGCTGGAGCTCGATTGGGACGGGGAGCCGGTCTATCAGTTCTCCCGCGCCGAGCGTCATCGTGAGATCGCCGAGCGCTTGCTGGCCGAAGACAAGGCCTATCGTTGCTATGCCAGCCCTGAGGAACTTCAAGCGATGCGCGAGGCGGCGCACGAAGAAGGCCGTGCGCCCGGCTATAACGGCTTGTGGCGTCACCGCGATCCGAAGGACGCGCCTGAAGGGATCTTGCCCGCGATCCGTTTCAAAGCACCGAGCGAAGGCACGACACTCATAAAGGACCAGGTCCAAGGCGAGGTCAGTTTCGCCAACAAGGATCTCGATGATCTCGTACTGGTGCGGAGTGACGGCTCGCCCACCTATATGCTGTCTGTGATCGTCGACGACCATGATATGGGCGTGACCCATGCTATCCGGGGCGACGATCACCTGACCAATGCCGCGCGTCAGGCGCAGATCTTCGGTGCGCTTGGTTGGGAGACGCCGGTTTACGCACATGTGCCGCTGATCCACGGACCGGACGGCGCGAAACTATCAAAGCGGCACGGCGCGCTTGGGATCGAAGCGTATCGGGAGATGGGCTACGTGCCGGAGGCCTTGCGCAACTATCTTGTGCGCCTCGGATGGAGTCACGGCGACGATGAGATCATCTCGACGGACGAGATGATCGAATGGTTCGACCTCGATGCGATCGGCCGGTCGGCTGCGCGCTTCGATTTCGCCAAGCTCGAAAATCTCAACGGTCATTATCTGCGCACGATGGCGGACAGCGAGATCGTTGCGCAGCTCAAAGCGTTGGTGCCTGTGCTGCCCGACGGTGATGCGATTGCGGCCCGCATCGGTGAAAGCGGTTGGGCGAAGCTGGAACAAGCCATGCCGGGCTTGAAGGAACGCGCCAAAACGCTGGTCGAGCTTCTCGACAGTGCCGACTACCTCTTTGTCACCCGTCCTCTGACGCTGGATGACAAGGCAAAGAAGCAGCTCGACGATACGGGGCGGGAAACGCTTGCCGCGCTGTTGCAAGAGCTGGAGAAGGTCGAGCCGTGGACCGTTGAGGCGCTGGAAGGTTGCGTGCGTGACTTTGCAGAGGCGACCGACCGGAAGCTTGGAAAGGTGGCTCAACCTTTGCGCGCCGCGCTGACCGGCCGTGCAACCTCCCCTGGAATCTTCGATGTTCTGGCGGTTTTGGGCCGGGACGAAGCGCTTGCGCGCCTTTCTGACCAGTCAGCCAACGGCCATAGTGCTTAACATTTGGGCAGGCGCCTGTGTTGCACTGCGGTAGAATCCCCGCGATTATTCGCAGCGCAAAAATCTGTTTCCAAGGACCCAAGAACCGTGCCTGAAGTGATATGTCGTACGCACGTTTGGTCCGATTGCCCCCAAAGGGGCCAGGAGGTTTTGAGATGAGTGTCGCAGAGGACTTCCCGCCCGCCAAAACGGACGAGGCTTCCCTCAAACTGGGCGATGCGCAGCATGACCTGCCGGTGCGGAAGGGTACGCTCGGGCCCGACGTGATCGATATCGCGTCGCTTTACCAGGACACCGGCTGCTTCACCTACGACCCGGGCTTTACGTCGACGGCAAGCTGCGAGTCGAAGATCACCTATATCGATGGTGACCAGGGCATATTGCTGTATCGGGGTTACCCCATCGATCAGCTGGCCGAGCACTGCACCTTCCTGGAAACAGCCTATCTGCTGCTCTACGGCGAATTGCCGAAGAAAGAACAGTACGCGGTGTTCAAGCAGCGGATCACTCGGCACACCATGGTGCACGAGCAGATGAACCGGTTCTACACCGGGTTCCGGCGTGACGCGCATCCCATGGCAATCATGGTCGGCGTGATTGGGGCACTCTCGGCGTTCTATCACGACTCCATCGACATTCGGGACGCGCGCCAACGGGACATGGCGAGCGTTCGCATGATCGCCAAGATGCCGACCATCGCCGCGATGGCCTACAAATACTCCGTCGGCCAGCCCTTCGTGTATCCGAAGAACGACCTTGATTACTCGACCAACTTCTTGCGGATGTGCTTTGCCGTTCCGTGTGAGGAGTACCAGGTCGATCCTGTACTGACTCGCGCCATGCGGCGGATCTTCATTCTGCACGCCGATCACGAGCAGAACGCCTCGACGTCGACCGTGCGGTTGGCAGGGTCATCAGGCGCGAACCCGTTCGCCTGTATTTCCGCAGGCATTGCGTGTCTGTGGGGCCCGGCCCATGGCGGCGCCAACGAGGCGGCCCTGACCATGCTTCAGGAGATCGGTTCGGTGGACCGCATTCCGGAATTCATCGCGCGCGCGAAGGACAAGGCCGATCCCTTCCGCCTCATGGGCTTCGGACACCGGGTCTATAAGAACTACGATCCGCGGGCGAAGATCATGCAGAAGACCTGCCACGAGGTTCTCGAGGCGGTTGGCCACAAGGACGACCCGATCCTCAAAGTGGCGCTTGAGCTGGAAAAGATCGCGCTTGAAGACGACTACTTCATCCAGAAGAAGCTCTATCCGAATATCGACTTCTATTCCGGCATTACGCTGAAGGCGCTCGGCTTCCCGACCGACATGTTTACGGTGCTGTTCGCCATTGCCCGGACCGTGGGCTGGATTGCGCAGTGGATGGAGATGATCGAAGATCCCCTGCAGCGGATTGGCCGGCCGCGGCAGCTTTATACCGGCGCGACGGAGCGGGCTTACGTGCCGATGGCGGACCGCTAGAGGCGCGAGCCAGGCTTAGTCGTCCGCGTCGTCCCAGTGTTCACCGACAAGAAAGAGTTTGTCCGCGTTTGCTGCGGCAATCGCATCGTCCCGTTCGGCCATTAGGACGCGCCCGGCTGCAACGGCAACGCCGGCAAGCCCTGCGGCGGCCGCGCGGCGTATGGTTTCGGCGCCGATGGTCGGCATGTCGATGCGCTCCTCCTGCCCGGGTTTCGGCGCCTTGACGAGCACGCCCTGTCGTGTTCCGTGGGTGCGGCCTAGCCTGCGAATTTCAGCGCAGCGCCGGAGCATGGCGTCGGTGCCCTCCGCCGCCTCAACGGCTAAGACGTGCCCGCGTGACACGACAGCGGCCTGGCCAATGTCAAGTCGTCCCAATGCTCGAACCACTTTCAGCGCGGCGGCAATGTCCGCCTGGTCGCCGGCCGACGGGGCCTTTGCCGTCAGCGTTCCGACAGGCGCGAGAAGATCAGGGAGAACCTCGCCGGCGCCATGGACGCGATAGCCTTTGTCTTCGAAGAAGCGAACGATGCGCGACAGCACATGGTCGTCGCCGCCCTTGGCGAGGCTCAGCAGGAACGGAAGTGTTTTGACTGCGCCAAAGTCGATCCGCAGTTTGTCGAAGTCAGGCCGGTTGACGCCGCCGATAATGACGATGTCGGTACATCCGTGGTCCTTTAGTGCGCCGAAGAGTTTGCCAACCTGGCCCCAACTGATCCAGGTGTGGGGAAAACGCTCGATGGCTTCGGAAGCCTCTCCACGGAGACCAATAATGTGCAGCGGGATATCGTGCGCGGTCATCGCCTCGGCGATGACGGCAGGGAACCGCCCTCGTCCTGCAACAATGCCGAGCGGGCCGGTAATCTTGGCGGCTCGCGGAGCGGACGGCGTTGTATTTTTAGCGGCTCTGCGTTGCGACATTGTTGGGTACGCAAAAAGACCGGTCGGTATCGCTTTTCATAAACGTGATGATTTGGGCGACAAGCGGGTTCTTGGAGAACAGCGCGTCCACGTCATCGAGTCGTTCCCTCAGCGTGCCTTCTGCCGAGAACAGCATCCGGTAGGCCTGGCGCAGCTCATGGATCTGCTCGCGCGGAAAGCGTTTGCGCTTCAGTCCGACGATATTCAACCCGTTGAGATTGGCGCGATTGCCGACTGCCATGCCATAGGGAATGAGGTCGGCGGCAATACCCGACATACCGCCAACGAAGGCATAGGAGCCGATGCGGACGAATTGGTGTACCGCCGATAGCCCGCCAATGATCGCGTTGTCGCCTATCGAAACGTGACCGCCCAAGGTGACGCCGTTTACTAGCGTGACGTTGTCGCCGATGTTGCAGTCATGGGCGATGTGTGCGCCGATCATGAGGAAGCAATTGGCGCCGATCTGGGTCGCCATGTGGCCGGTCGGCGTTCCGCGATGGATCGTGACATGTTCGCGAACGAGCGTGTTGGGCCCTATGGTTACGGTGCTCGGCTCATCGTCGTATTTAATGTCTTGGGGCGCCTGTCCGATCGAGGCGAAGGGAAAGATCTTGCAGCTCGAACCGATCGTCGTCTTGCCGTCAATGGCGACGTGAGAGTGAACGATCACGCCGTCGCCAAGTTCAACGTCGGGTCCAATTGAGCAGAACGGCCCAATCTTAACATCGGCGCCAAGTTTGGCGCTCGGCTCGACCTGCGCGGTCGCGTGGATATTGGTCATGTATTTTTCCGGCTAGGTCTCGGCATCGATCGAATCGATGATCACAGCGCTGACCTCAGCCTCGGCAACGGTGTTGCCGTCGACGACAGCCCGGGCGCGGAAGCGCCAAACGCGGCCACGATTACGCATCTTCTGAACGAGATAATGAACGGTGTCTCCAGGAACGACAGGGCGGCGGAAGCGCGCTTTGTCGATGGCCATGAAGTAAACGAGTGGCGGTTCTTCGAACTCGTCGAGGAAGCGCATGCATAGCGCGCCTGCAGTTTGCGCCATGCCTTCAATAAGGAGCACGCCGGGCATGACCGGATTGCCAGGGAAATGGCCCTGGAAATAGGGTTCATTCGCCGTGACGTTCTTGATGCCGGTCGCCGACCGGTCGCCATCCATGTCGATGATGCGATCGACCAATAAGAATGGATAGCGATGCGGCAGCAGCTTCATGATGTCGGCTGTTTCCAGCCGATCCTGCTCCGGTGTTACCCCGCTCTCGTTCATTCGGACCGGCTCCTTTGATGGGGACTCATGACGTTCCGCCCTCCCCGCCTTCGCCTTCGTTGACCTTCACGTCCTTGTTCTCAGCGAGCTGCCGCAGGACGGTCAGCTCCCGGAACCAGAGCCTCACTGGCTTGGCGGGCGTGCCGCCCCAACGTGCACCGGCGGGCACATCGCCCCGAACATTGCTGGTTGCGGCGATTTGGGCGCCAGCACCGATCTTGACGTGGCCGATGACGCCAACTTGGCCGCCAAGAGCAACGAGATCGCCGAGCTCGGAACTGCCCGAGATACCTGTTTGGGCCACGATAATACAGTGTCTTCCAATGACGACGTTGTGCCCGATTTGCACGAGATTATCAATTTTCGTGCCTTCGCCGATTATGGTGTCCCGCAGCGCGCCGCGATCGACGGTTGAATTTGCGCCAATTTCGACGTCGTCCTGGATCACCACCCGGCCGATCTGAGGCACTTTGGCGTGCCCCTGCTTTCCCATGGCAAATCCGAAACCGTCCTGGCCGACGGCAACGCCTGCGTGGAGGCCGACCCGATTGCCGATGAGCGCGTGGGTCACGGACGCGTTGGGCCCGACATAGCAGTCCCGGCCAATATGGACCCGATAACCAATGACGGCACTGGCCGCGATCGTGGTGCCGCGGCCGATATGCGCTTCCGGCCCGACAATGGCGCCTGGTTCGATGACGACGTCCGGCTCGAGCACCGCACTCGGATGGATGTGGCACAGGCGATCCGTGGCGGCTGTGTCTTTGAGCCAGGCGCTTGCCGTCTTCGACCTTAGTGAGTCCGGATAGAACAGCGTCAGTGCTTTGGCGAAGCCCCGATAAGGGTCGGCCATGACGAGGCTGGCGGTTTCCTTCGGGACCCTGCGAACGTATTTCGGGGCTACGATGCACGCACTTGCCGCGGTCTCGGCCAGCAGAGGCAGATATTTCGGATTGTCCGTGAAGGACAGGTCGCCCTCGCCTGCATCATCCAGGGGCAGGACGTTCTTGAGCTTGAGATTGGGATCGGCGGATCCGCCGATCTCGGAGCCGGTGGCGTCGGCGACGGCGCGCAAGGAGAACGGACCGGCCCGCTCGAAAAAACCCGGGTGTTTCATCAAATCTCCCGCGAGTGGCTAAGCGCGTTGAACCATGGCGCGTAGCCATAAACCGAACTGGCGTCTTTTAGAAGTTCGTTGAGGCGCCGAAGCGGAAAAGTTCAGTTTCGTCGAAATCGGCCTTGAGAAGCGCCTCGGCGATGTCGGCGCGGAGCGGCCCAAGGGGGGACTGCCAAATAACGCTGAAGCCGGTCGAAAGACGGACATCGGCCGTGTCGAGGATGAAGCTGCCCTCGTCCGTCACCGCATCCACGGCGCGCGGGCTGGTGTTCCAGAGCGAACCTGCATCGACGAAGATGGCACCCTGCATTCCAAGGCTGTCCGGGATCAGCGGGAACGGGAAACGGAGTTCGGCCGTGGTGGACCAGAAGTACTGGCCGCCTAGAGCGTCGCGGCTACAATTCGGCACGCGCGCGCCTGTTGTTGGGCTCTCGCACGCATCACGCGGGCCGTAACCCGCTCTGTCGAAACCGCGGATTGTTTCGCCGCCCTTGAAGAAGAGGTCCGTCAGGCGGAGCTCATTCTCGCCCCAGCCATTGATTGCGCCGCCCTGCGCGCGGCCAACCAAAGTAATCTTGTTGGTGACGGGATAATACCCACGGACATCGCCGACGAACCGGTTGTAGTTCACGTCGCCACCAAGTCCGGCAAAATCCTGAGAGAGCGATGCGAACATGCCGCTTGTTGGCTGCTGTGGCAGGTTCCGTGTGTCAAAGGCAACGGTATAGCCGAGGCTGGAGACCCAGACAGGACCGTCGCTCGCTGCATCCTTGACCGCGAGCGAGGCGTTGGAGGTCGCGTCGAAAATCTCCTCGCGCTGCAGCCGGTAACGCAGACCAAGCTGGGTGTCGTCGGCAATCGGAAAGCCGACGCGAAGATTGGCGCCAGTGTCGCGCTGCCGGAATGAAGCCACGTCGCGCAGGTCGACCTCTTTGTGGAAGAGGTCGAAACCGGCCGCCATATTGCGATCGAGGAAGTGCGGCTCGGTAAAGCTGAAGTCGACCTGGGCGCGCTCAAAGCTGCCCGAGAATCCGAGCCGGACATATTGGCCTTTACCCATAAGGTTGCGTTCGGTGACGCTGACGTCGCCGATGACGCCCTCGGTCGTCGAATAGCCGGCGCCGAAGGAGAACTCGCCCGTCGGCTGTTCCACCACCACAACCTGAAGGATGACGCGGTCGGCGGCGCTGCCTGGCTCCGTTTCAATCTCGATGGTCTTAAAAAAGCCCATTGATCGCAGACGTTTACGCGCTGCCTCGACGAGCAAGCGGTTATAGGCGTCGCCTTCGGCGAGACGGAACTGCCGCCGGATGACCCTATCTTCCGTGCGGTAATTGCCCACGATGTTGATGCGTTCAATGTAGACCCGTGGCCCCTCGTCGATGACGTAAACGATGTTCATCATGTGGGTGGCCTGATCGCGCTCGAAGCGCGGGCGGACCTGTCCAAATGCATAGCCCTGCTCGGAGACCTTGATGGTCAAGGCTTCAACCGTCTTCTCAACCTTCTGGGCGTTGTAGCGGCGTCCCGGTCTGGTGAGGATTGCACCGTGCAAGCCATCGACATTCAGCGACGGCAAAGCGCTTTCGATATCGATGTAGCCGAATTGGTAGCGCTCGCCCTCCTCGATGGTGAAGGTGAGGAAGAAGCCCCGTCCGTCGCGATCGAGGTCGGCCGTCGCGGAGGTGATGCGCGCGTCGGCATAACCGTTCTTGAGGTAGAATTGGCGAAGCAATTCGCGGTCGAGGTTGAGCCTGTCGGGATCGTAGATATTGTCGCTCTTCAGAAAGCTCAGCAAAGTGGTGCGCTTTGTCGAGATGACATGGCGCAACTGCGATTCGCTGAAGGCGTGGTTGCCGATGAAGTTGATGGCGCGGACCTTGGTCGTCTGGCCCTCATTGATCTCGAATACAACGTCGATGCGGTTACTGTCGAGATGGATGATTTTGGGTTCGACCTGTGCCGAGTAATGGCCCTTGCGCCGATAAACAATCAGGATGCGCTGCACATCCGCCTGGACTCGGGCTCGCGTATAGACGGCGCGTGGTTTGAGCTGGACTTCAGGAGTGAGCGTCTCGTCGTCAATGTCCTCGTTCCCTTCGAACGCGACACGGCTGACGATCGGGTTTTCAACGACGATGACAATGATGGTCGAGCCGCTGCGACGAATGCGGACGTCCTGGAACAGGCCGGTAGCGAACAGCGTCTTGAGGGATTGATTGACCTCGCCGGGATCGTACGCGTCGCCCGATGAGAACGTCAGGTAGGACCGGACCGTCTCCGGCTCTACGCGCCGGTTGCCTTCAACAACGATGGATCGGATGACGGCGCCTTGGGCGGACGCATAGAGGTCGCCAAAACAGGCGCTGACGCCCAGCGAAAGCGGGACGCTACTCAGCACGAGGAGGGCCGCGAGCAGCCCTCGTTCCAACGTCCACCGCACCATTACTGGTGTCTTCCCCTCAAGCCGACCCCGTTGGCAAAAAGCCTTGGCGGCAAATGCCTTGAGACCGCAACTGGCCATTTGTTTGTGGCCGATTTTTGGTGTCGCCCGTTAACCATACGGGGACCTCGGGGTCCCCGCTAAGCGTGCGCCTCTACAACCTGAGATCACAAAAACTTCAAGTGAATCAAGTCGTTCCAGGTCGCGAAGATCATTAGCATGAGAACGAATGCTAGGCCAATACGGAAACCGATCTCTTGTGTGGACTCACTGAGCGGTTTTCCTCTGAGAGCCTCGATGCCGTAAAACAGAAGATGTCCACCATCGAGCATTGGTATTGGGAACAGGTTTATTAGACCAATACTGACGGAAATGATGGCCGCGAGGTTCAGGAGCGCAACAAATCCCGCCGTGGCCACCTGCCCCGATATTTGGGCGATCCGTATGGGTCCGCCGAGCTGGTCGGCGTCTTCCCGTCCCATGATGACGTCGTAGAGGTAGCCCAGGGACCGGGAAATGACGAAGTAGCACTCCTGAACCGCCATGACCAAGGCCGTGGCCGGGTCGTGCCGCTCCCAGGACCAATCGTCCGGCGATGCGCTGCGCTGGATGCCGAGCAGCCCGATCTTCAGCGTGTTGCCGAATCGGTCGGTGATCTCTTTGCGCTCCGGCGTCGCCGTGAGCTCGACCTTGGCGCCGCCCCGGTCGACCACGAAGCGAAGATCCTGATCGGGGCTCATGGAGACAAGGCGCTGCATCGTGGCGAAGTTGTCGATCTCATCGCCGTCGATGCTGACGACCTCGTCACCGGGTTTGAAGCCTGCCCGCTCCGCCGCGCTGTTCGGTGAGACGGCGTCCACTTTCGGCGCGGTGATGCGCTCGCCATAGACGCTGAACATGAACGTGAAGATCACAATCGCCAGGATGAAATTGGCGATTGGTCCGGCGGCGACGATGGCGGCGCGCTGGACGAGCGGTTTGCCTTGAAAGCTCTTCGCGCGATCTTCCGGCGACAGTTCGTCCAACGACGTCTGGCCTGCGCTTGCGGCGTTCTCGTCGTCGACGAACTTCACGTAGCCGCCGAGGGGTATCCATGCCACCCGCCAACGTGTGCCGTGCCGGTCGTAGAACCCGAAGATCTCCGGCCCAAAGCCGATGGAGAACGCCTTGACGCCGACACCGCACCAACGGGCCACAAGAAAGTGGCCGAGCTCGTGGATGAAGACCACCAGGGTCAGGATGAAGAGAAATGGAATGAGGTAGCTGAGGAAGGAGCTGCCAAAGCCGGAAAGCAGATTTATCGTGTCCATAAGTGCCAGTTACCTCAATAATTTGTCCGTTCTTAGCCCGCAGGTCAGGCTTATGCAATCCGTGGGAGGGAGACCCGTGCGCGCCGGCGGGCCTCCTCGTCGATCTCAAGAATTTCGCCAACGGTCTGCGGGCTAAGGGCGATTAGGTCCGGACTGCCGGCGAGCGTGGTTTCCACCAACCCGGCGATGGCCAGGAAGCCGAGGCGATTGTCGAGAAAGGCCTCAACGGCCACTTCATTGGCTGCGTTGAGCACCGTTCCGGCGCTGCCGCCCGCGGCGAGAACTTCCTTGGCGAGACGCAAGGCCGGGAATTTCTCCGGATCGGGGCTCTCAAAGGTCAGCGTGCCGACCTTCGCGAGGTCGAGGCGCATGTCCGGAACGTTCATGCGGTTCGGCCACGCCAGGCTGTAGGCGATTGGCGTGCGCATATCCGGGCAACTCATCTGCGCCAGGACCGCGCCGTCGCGCATATAGACGAGGCAGTGGACAATGGACTGCGGGTGGACCAGCACGTCGAGCTTTTTGGGTGCGAGCGCGAAAAGGTGATGGGCCTCCAAGAGCTCCAGCCCCTTGTTCATGAGCGTCGCGGAATCGATGGTGACCTTGGCGCCCATGGACCAATTGGGATGCTTCAAGGCTTGCGCGGGTTCCGCGTCGGCCATCTGTTGCAAGTCCCACGTGCGGAACGGTCCGCCCGAGGCGGTGAGACAGACGCGGTCAATGCTCTCCGGCGGCGTGCCCGTCATCGCTTGCAGCGCCGCTGAGTGTTCGGAATCGACTGGAAGCAGCGTCGTGTCGTGGCGCGCCACCTCGTCCATAAACAAGGCCCCGGCCGAGACGAGGCATTCCTTGTTGGCAAGTGCCGTGGCCGTGCCTTGCTTTACCGCGCGCAATGTCGGTTTCAGTCCCGCCGCGCCGACGATCGCGGCCATGATCCAGTCAGCCGGACGGCTTGCCGCTTCGAGCAACGCCTTCTCGCCGCTCGCCGCGGCGATCCCTGAGCCCACCAGCGCCTCCTGCAAGTCCGCGTAGCAATCGGGGTCGGCGACGACGGCGAGCTTAGCGCGATGCTTGATGGCGAGCTCGGCAAGGCGGGTCGCGTTCTTGCAGCCCGTTAGCGCGATCACCTCATAGGCGTCCGGATCGCGGCCGACGAGGTCGAGCGTGCTTTCGCCGATCGAGCCGGTGGCGCCGAGCACGGTGATCCGCTTTGGCCGTGCGGCGTTTTGCGTGGGCTCGGGGCTTGAGGATGTCTGTGCCGGTAACAGGACGCGTCCTTACCAGATGAGAAGGCCGGCACCGGGCGCGGCCGGATTGCGCAAGGCGATGAGGCCCGCCACGACCGCCGCCAGGAGGAGGCTGTCGATCCGGTCGAAGAGTCCGCCATGACCCGGAATGAGTTGGCTCATGTCCTTCACACCGAAATGCCGCTTCACGGCACTTTCTAGCAGGTCTCCCAGCTGGCAGGCGAGCGCGAGACCGGCGCCCACCAGCGCCAAAATCCATGGAGACGTGCCGCCGAGATACAGCGCAATAGCATAGCCGACGGCCGCCGCTGTCAGAACGCCGGTGAAGAAGCCGGCCCATGTTTTCTTCGGCGAGATGCGGGGCGCCAATTTCGGGCCGCCGATGCTGCGGCCGCCAAAATAGGAGGCCGTGTCCGTGGTCCAGGCTATGGCCAGGAGAAAGAGGATGGCGACAAGGCCGTAATTGGGGTCGCTGCGCAGCCAGATCAGGCTCCAAACCGGGAGTGCCACATAGAGCAGCCCGGCCAAAGCCCAGGCACCGCTTCGCCGGTCAGGGGCGGCAAAGAATAGCGCAACGCTCGCCAGGCCAAGAATAAGGATCGCCAGATCCGGGCGACTGAAGGCAACGAGAACCGCGATCGCGATGACCGCGATGGCGTGCACCAGGGCGGTACCGTCGAAGCCGCTGCCGCGGGTAAGGCTGCCCCACTCCCAGGCCAGGAGTCCGCCGGCAACGATCACGAGAACAAGAAAGCTCCACGGGCTGGCGATGACGGCTGCAAGCGCAATGGCCCCCAGCACCAAGGCCGAGATGATCCGGCGCAAGAGCTCAGGCATGGGTTGCGGTGCGGAGTCTTTCGGGTGCTTGTCGGAAGGCGTTTGGGTTGGCGTCACGCGGTCGATCTCGCCGAGGTTCCACCGAAGCGGCGGCTGCGACGCTGGTACTCGGCAACGGCCTCTTCGAACACTTCCTTGGTGAAGTCGGGCCAGAAGACGTCGACGAAGACGAATTCGGCGTAGGCCAATTGCCACAATAGGAAGTTGGACAAGCGCAACTCGCCGCTGGTGCGGATCAGAAGGTCGGGATCTGGCAGGCCGGCCGTATCGAGATAGTCGGCGAAGCGCTCCTCGGTCACGTCCTCCGGTGCGACGCGGCCTTCCTTAGCGTCCTCGGCAATGCGTTGCGCGGCGCGGGCGATCTCATCGCGCGACCCGTAGTTGAAGGCGATGGTCAGGTTGAGCGCGGTGTTGTCCTTGGTGAGTTCGACGGCATCGTTGAGCATGCGCAGGATGTCGTCGTCGAGGTTGGTGCGCGCGCCGATGACACGGATCTTGACGCCGTTCTTATGCAGTTCGGCGAGGTCGCGGCGGACAAAGCGCCGAAGAAGCCCGAACAGGTCGTTGATCTCTTGCTTGGGGCGCGACCAGTTCTCCGAGGAGAAGCTGAACAGGGTCAGGTGGGTGATGCCCTGCTCCATGGCCGCCTCGACGGTACGCCGGACGCTCTCGACGCCTTGGCGGTGACCCTCGACACGCGGCAGACCGCGCTCGGCGGCCCACCGGCCATTGCCGTCCATGATGATGGCGACATGGTGCGCAACCGGCCGATCGGCGTCACCCCATTTGTTGTCCATCGCAAGTGTCACGGTCGGCGTCTCCAAAGCGTCTCTTGAAAGGGAATCGCGCGCATGGCCTCAGACCTGCGTGATTTCGGCTTCCTTGGTGGCCAGGGCCTCGTCGATCTCTTTGACCACCTTATCGGTCAAATCCTGAACCTTCGTTCCGAGGGTATGGTGTTCGTCTTTGCCCATGTCACCATCTTTCTCGGCCTTTTTGAGGTGTTCCATGCCGTCGCGCCGGACATTGCGCACGGCGACGCGTGCCTGTTCGGCATATTTATGGGCAACTTTGACGAGTTCCTGACGGCGCTCCTGGTTGAGCTCGGGGATCGGCAGGCGCAGGAGCTGCCCCTCGACGACGGGGTTGAGACCGAGGTCCGACTCCCGGATCGCCTTGTCGACCGCATTGATCTGGCTCTTGTCCCAGACCTGCACCGTGATCATGCGCGGCTCCGGCACATTGACCGTCGCCACTTGGTTCAACGGCATGGGGTTGCCGTAGGCCGACACCATGATGGGGTCGAGCAGGCTTGCGCTGGCGCGGCCTGTACGCAGACCGCCAAATTCCTGTTTGAGAACGTTGAGCGCACCACGCATGCGTCGTTCGATCTCGTCCAAGTCGAAGCTAGACATTCGTTGCCTTCCTGCCCCGCCCCTTACGCCGGTTCCGGTTGGGCGCGGCGTGGGGGCTTGAGCCCTGTTGGCGTTTTCCGAGCGTCCATTAGGCGCCCCTTCCATCGTCTATGGTGGTCGAGGCGCCCTGCCCTTGCAACTCAAGAGCCAAGCTGCCTTGGCTCTTGATTGAAAACACGATTACGGGAATCCGGTTGTCCCGGGCAAGGGCGATCGCGGCGCCATCCATGATCTTCAGATCCTGGTTTAGCACATCGTCGTAACTTAAGCGGACATAGCGTTTTGCATCCGGGACCTTGACCGGGTCGGCGCTGTAGACCCCATCCACCTTGGTGGCCTTATAGAGGGCCCGGCATTCCATTTCGGCGGCCCGCAGAGCCGCGGCGGTGTCCGTGGTGAAGAAGGGATTTCCCGTGCCGCCGGCAAAGATTACCACCCGGCCCTTCTCCAGATGGTCGAGGGCCTTGTCGCGAATGTATGGCTCGCACACCGTAGGCATTGGGATCGCCGAGAGCACCCGTGCTGTTGGGCCTACCCGTTCGATAGCGGTCTGAAGGGCGAGAGCGTTCATCACCGTCGCCAGCATGCCCATATAGTCGGCGCGGGCGCGGTCCATGCCGCTCTCGGCAGCCATCAATCCGCGATAGATATTGCCGCCGCCCACGACGAGGCAGATCTCGGCGCCCATGTCGGCCGCTTCGGCGATGTCCCTGGCAATCGGCTCGACCACGTCAAGATCGATGCCATAGCCCTTGTCGCCCGCGAGCGCTTCGCCCGACAGCTTCAAGAGAACGCGTCCGTAACGGAGTTTGGACGGCGAAGGCGATTTGTCCATCAGCGCGAACTCCCGTGGCGATGCGGTGACCTCAGGTCAAGTCTCAGACCCGAATCCATCCCGAGATTGTCGCCGACCCTAGGAGCCCGATGCAGCCGCGGCAACCTCTGCGGCGAAATCGCTCTCGCCCTTGTCGATCCCCTCGCCGAGCGCGAACCGGTAGAACCCGGTGATTTTGATGGGGGCCCCGGCCTCCTTGCCCGCAGCCTCGAGGGCCTTGGCGACGGTGTTATCCGGATCGTGGACGAATGCCTGCTGAAGCAGGACGACGTCTTGGTAGAACTTGCGCAAACGGCCCTCGACCATCTTGTCCACGACCTCGGGCGGCTTGCCCGATTCCTTGGCCTGCTCGGTCAGCACGGCGCGCTCCCGTTCGACGACCTCCGGATCGAGACTGTCGGTGTCCACGGCCTGCGGGCTGGCGGCTGCAATATGCATGGCCACCTGCTTGCCGATTGCCTTGAGCGCATCGGCGTCACCGGTAGATTCGAGCGCCACGATGACGCCGATCTTGCCGAGGCCCGGTGCGGCCTGGTTGTGCATATAGTTCGCGACCACGCCGTCCTTGGCCGAGAGGTACGCCGTCCGGCGGAGCGTCATGTTCTCACCGATGGAGCCCACCATCTCCTTCAGGGTTTCTGCGACGTTCGTCTTGGTCTTGCCGTAAGACGCGGCGCCGAGTGCCGCCAAGTCGCCTTTGGCCTTGGGACCGGCGGCGGCGATGGTCTGCACCAATTCCTGGAACGACGGATTGCGCGCCACGAAGTCGGTCTCTGAATTGACCTCCACGACGGCTGCTTCCTTGTCGTCGCCGGCGAGCCCAATAAGCCCTTCGGCGGCAACTCGGCCGGCCTTTTTGGCCGCCTTGGCAAGGCCCTTCGCCCGCAGCCAATCGATCGCGGCTTCCATGTCGCCGTCATTCTCGTTCAATGCGGCCTTACAATCCATCATGCCCGCGCCGGTCTTGTCGCGGAGCTCCTTGACCAGGGCTGCAGTTATCGTCGCCATACGTTCCTCATTGTTGCGCCAGGGTGTTGCACCGGCGTCTTCACGTTACGCTTCTTCCTTGGCTCCAGAGTCTTTGGCTCCAGAGTCCTTGGCCTCGGAGTCCGGCGTCTCGGCGTCGGACGTCTCAGCCTTCTTCTTTGCGGCAGGCTTGCGCCTCGCAGGCGCCTTGGCTTTGGCGGGTTTCTTTTCCGCCTTTTTCGGCTCCGGCTTGGCGTCGGCCTTGGGTGCGTCTTCGCCTTCGAGACCAGGTTCGGCCAGGGGCTCTTCGGCGGCGCCCACATCCATTCCGGCGGAGCCTTGGGCCCGCTCGATGCCATCAATGGCGGCGCGCGAAATCAGATCGCAATAGAGCGTGATGGCGCGTCCGGCATCGTCGTTGCCCGGAATGGGAAACGTGATGCCGTCGGGATCGCAGTTGGAATCGACGATGGCCACCACAGGCATTTTGAGCTTGCGGGCCTCGGCGATGGCGATTGACTCCTTGTTGGTGTCGATCACGAACATCAGGTCGGGCGGTGCACCCATGTCCTTGATGCCACCAAGGGACCGCTCGAGCTTGTCCTTCTCACGGGTGAGCTGAAGCAGCTCCTTCTTCGTCAGGCCGTGGTGTTCGCCTTCAAAAAGCTCCTCCAGCGACTTGAGCCGCTTGATGGAATTGGAAATGGTCCGCCAGTTGGTCAGCGTGCCGCCGAGCCAACGGTGATTGATGAAGTACTGCGCGGACGAGCGGGCCGCGTCAGCGATCGGTTCGGAGGCTTGGCGCTTGGTGCCGACGAAGAGCACGCGGCCACCCTTGGCCACGACATCGGACACCGTGAGCAGTGCCTGATGCAGAAGCGGCACCGTCTGGGTCAGATCGATGATGTGGATGTTGTTGCGGGAGCCGTAAATGAACGGCGCCATCTTTGGGTTCCAGCGATGGGTCTGGTGACCAAAGTGAACGCCAGCCTCCAGGAGCTGGCGCATAGTAATATCGGGCAGTGCCATGGGACTGCTGAACTCCTTTTTCCGGTTATGCCGCCGCGGGGCGAAGAGACCGGCCGGACACCGGTCACCGGAACGAGCGTGAAGGCTATGGGGCCTTCGTGACGCTAATCCCCGCGTGTGAGATGGTGCGCGTTATAGGGGTGAGACCGGCGCTTGGCAAGGGCCGAGGCCTGAGTCGAG
>Ga0209013_10000284_pt1 | contig 44141 bp, 38 predicted proteins | sample Cruoilmetagenom2_FD_187291 | JGI IMG/M metagenome (GOLD analysis project Ga0209013, IMG submission 187291) | Oil polluted marine microbial communities from Coal Oil Point, Santa Barbara, California, USA - Sample 2 (SPAdes) (version 2) | ecosystem: Environmental > Aquatic > Marine > Oil seeps ...
CCGGCTCTCACCGGTACGCAGATAGGTGATATCGTCCGGTCGGCGCCGATCGGGAACACCAACAGCAAAGTCGCCGCTGACGAGGTCGGGGACTTGTATCTTGCTTACAGCCGGGATCGTGGTGCGATAGCGGCATTTCTCGCGGCCCACGATGCCATGGAGACGCATGAGTCGCTCGACACGTTTGTGGTTTATGCAGCGTCCTTCACGTTACGGTACGGCCAGCCTCAAGATCCCTTGTAATCGCAGCTTCAGATGACAATGGATGACAATGGGTGACAATCGTTGTCCGATGGATGATGCCCTGGAAATAATCCAGCCGCGAACGTTCCGTTCAACATGATCTTGCACCGGTGCAACTTTCCCACTTGCTTGTGCGAATCAGCTTATCCGTGAATAATGCACCAAAAAAAGAACCCGGAAAGAGAGATTTTTATGGCCGCGGATTGGCCGCGGGAGATTGCTTTTCGGCGACATTGGTTGTGAACTCTTAGGTTTTCTTGTTGCAGGCAAATAGATGGGTGGATTCTTTCTCCAGGAGAGCGGCAACGTATGAAATCACGCACTTCCCCATACCGTCGGATATACCCCGTTTTTTTAGATGACTTCCATTTTTTGGGCGTAGTGGCAGGCGCTGGTGTGTTGTTTTTGTGTGCCCCTTGCGATGAGAAGTGGGTCTTCTGCTGCGCACAGGGAGTCGGCTTTGAAACAGCGTGTGCGGAAGCGGCATCCTGATGGGGGGTTTGCGGGGTCCGGGGGGTCGCCTTCGAGCAGGATGCGTTTACGGGTTCCCCGGAAGCGGGGATGGGAGATGGGGACCGCAGAGAGTAGGGCCTGGGTGTACGGGTGGGAGGGGTGTTGGTAGACCTCTTCGGCGTTGCCTTCTTCGACGATCCTTCCCAAATACATGACGGCGACTCTGTCGCACACATGGCGTATGACGGAGAGGTCGTGTGCCACGAACACATAGGAGAGCCCTAGGTTTTTTTGCAGTTCTGCGAGCAGGTTGACGACTTGGGCTTGTACTGACACGTCTAATGCGGAGACTGGCTCGTCCAAGATGAGTATTTCGGGGTTGAGCGCGAGCGCGCGGGCGATGCCGACGCGTTGGCGTTGTCCGCCGGAAAACTGGTGTGGGTAACGGTTGTCGAAGTCGGGGTTGAGGCCGACTCGTTCGAGGAGTTCTCGGGTTTTTGCGCGGCGCTCGCTTTTGGGCAGGGTTTTGTGGATTTCCCAGCCTTCGGCCACGATTTTTCCCACGGTCATGCGCGGATTCAAGGACGCGTAAGGGTCTTGGAACACGATTTGTATTCGGCGCCGTAGGGCACGCAGCTCCTTTTCCTTCATTCTGAAAATGTTTGTACCACGGTAGAGCACGCGTCCTGCTGTGGGGGTTTCGAGGGCGAGGAGGAGGTTCGCTATGGTGGATTTTCCACAGCCTGACTCGCCCACAAGACCGAGCGTTTCGCCTGGGTGCAGGTTGAAGCTGACGCCATCCACTGCACGCACGCGTCCGCCTGCTCTCCTGGACAATATGCTTTTGCGCAGCCAAAAGTGTTTGGTGAGGCCTTCGGCTTGTAAAATCGGCGTGTTGGTTTGCTGTTTTTTCTTTTGTCGTTCCAGGACCCGCTGTTCCAGGCTTTTCTCTTCTGCATCCCCTGGCCCTGCATCCCCTGGATTTCGTGTGTTTTTATTTGGCATGCAAGATCTCCCTCCAATAGTGGCAGGCGCTGTGTCTTCCTTCGTTTGCTGCATGAAGGGCAGGGGCTTCTGTCAGGCAGCGTGCTTGCGTGTGGGGGCATCGGGGATGGAAAGCGCAGCCACTTGGCAGTGCGCTCATATCAGGAGGTGCTCCCCGGATCGGGATGAGCTTGCCCCCATGATGTTCTTCCACGCGAGGAATCGAGTCCAATAATCCTTTTGTGTAGGGGTGCGCCGGATGCTGGTACACTTCCATGACGGTGCCCTTTTCGACAATCCTTCCCCCGTACATCACGTGAATGGTGTCGGCGATTTCGGCAACTACCGACAAGTCGTGCGTGATGAGCATGAGTCCCATGCCCGTTTCTTTTTGCAGCTCCATCAAGAGATCCATGATCTGGGCTTGTACGGTGACGTCAAGCGCAGTCGTGGGTTCGTCTGCAATGAGAATTTCTGGTGCAAGAGCAATCGCGATCGCGATCATCACCCGCTGCCGCATGCCTCCTGAGAATTCGTGTGGATAGCTGTTGTAACGTTGCTGGGCAGAGGGAATCCGCACCCGTTTCATGAGTTGCACAGCCTGTTTTTTTGCCTCTGCACGCGGCGTGTTGTTGTGTACCCGGAACATCTCGGCGATCTGGTCTCCCACGCAGAACACCGGATTCAGCGCGGTAAGAGAATCTTGAAAGATAATTGCGATCTTGCGGCCACGTACCTGACGCTGCTGCTCTTCTGTGAGCCGGAGCAGGTCAGCACCCCGGTAGCGGATTTCCCCGCCGGTCACAAAGCCTGGGGGAGAATCCAGGATCCCCATGACTGTTTGGGCGCTCACGCTTTTGCCCGACCCGGATTCGCCGAGGATTGCCAGCGTTTCTCCTTTATGCAGGCTATAGCTGAGGTTGTTGACGGCGTGCACGATGCTCTTTGGAGTGTGGAACTCCACGTCCAGGTTCTCGACTTCGAGCAGGGGGCCATGCCATTCGTTGTCCGGCCAGTTGGGTGGGGGCGTGGTTGTTCCCTGCCTGTGGCGGAATCCGCGTAGCTTGGAAGAAGATTGCCTTGGAAGCATGATCACCGCAATTTTGGGTCGAGGGCGTCGCGCAGGATGTCACCCAGCATGATGAAGCTCAAAACTACGAGACTAAGGCAGATTCCTGGGTAAATGAGCAGGTGAGGGCGCTGTAGAATCCGGTTTTGCGCCGTGCTGATCATGAGTCCCCAAGAGATTGAGGGAAGCTGCAAGCCCACGCCTAAAAAGGAAAGGGTTGCTTCGGTTGTGATGGAAATTCCCACAAAAATGGTGGCGTAGACGATCAAGGGGCTGATCGAGTTGGGAAGAATATGGCGCACAATGACGCGGCGGTGTGGGGCGCCAAGCGCTTGCGCGGCGCGCACATAGTCGGCGTTTTTTTCTGCGAGGACTGCTGATCGCATGAGACGCAGCATGGTTGTCCAGCCGAGGGCGGCAAGCACAAGGGACACTTCGAGGATGCCGCGGTTTCCCACAGTGCTCAACACCACAATTGCACCGAGGACGGTCGGGATGCCGAACCAGACGTCAGTCAAACGCGCGATGATCGTGTCGAGCAGGCCACTATAATATCCGGCAAGCGCACCAAAGATCGTTGCGAACAGCGAGGCAACTGTTGCAACAAGGACGCCTGCTGTCATTGACACCCGCGCCCCGTAGATGACACGCGCATAATAGTCACAACCTTGGATGTCGTAGCCGAATGGGTGCTCCCGGCTTGGGGATTCGACGCTTCGTTCCAGACTGCAAAAGTGTGGGTCCGCGTCGGTGAAGAGGCCGGGCACGATTGCCATGAGGCCAAACAAGAAGATGATGCTTGTCGCAATCCAAAAAACCGGGCTGCGGCGTAACTGCCGCCAGGCGTCTCCCCACAGGCCCGCTTGACGTCCTCCGCTCGTCGTGGTCCCTGCTGTGTTGTCCCAGGGGACCGACCGGACAGGTGGGCCGCCCGTACGCTCGGATGGGAGACCTGCGCTGTCCGCAGGAAGCGGATGCAGAATGGAACCGGGGTTTGCATCTGGTGTGTTGGTGTGCGTGTTGGTGTTGTCCTCGCCTGGGGGATTGTTGGAGTGCCGATCAGTCATAGCGGATCCTCGGGTCGAGCCAGGCATACAAAAGATCGGCAATGAGGCTCATCAAAAGGAAGATAATGATGAGTGCGGTGACGATTCCCACGACGATGTTGCCGTCTTGGTTTTGCACTGCGCGGAAAATCTCGTTTCCGATGCCCGGCAGGTTGAAGATCCCCTCGGTGACGATTGCTCCGCCCATGAGGCCTCCGAGGTCGACTGCTAAATAGGTGACGACGGGGATAAGGGAGTTACGCAGCGCGTGGCGACCGATGACTCTTCCCTGTGGGAGGCCTTTTGCTCGGGCGGTGCGCACATAGTCGGCGCGCAGGTTCTCGATCAAGCTTGTGCGCAGTAGCCGGGCAATATAGGCAAGAGACACTGCGGCGAGGACCGAGGCGGGTAAAATGTAGCTACGCCACCCGTCTTGTATACCTGCAATGGGTAATAGGTCCAGCTCGACCCCGAGAATGAGCTGTGTCATGAAGCCAAGGACGAAAACGGGAATGGAAATCACCGCGGTGGTCGAGACAAGGACGAGCATGTCCAAAAAAGAGCGATGAAAGATCGCGGCCAATAGGCCTGCTGCCATCCCGATAATGGCCTCGAAGGCAAAGGCTAAAAGGGCAAGGCGTAGGCTTACCGGGAACTTTTGCCGGATGATCTCAGTGACGTCTCGGCCACGCAGACTCTCCCCTAAATCCCCTTGGAAAAGGTTCCCCATATATTTGGCGTACTGAATGGGGAGTGGGTCGTTCAGATTGTATTTTTCCCGTAAGGCTTGCACCGTGGAAGGGGAGATTTGACGATCCCCTGCGAGCGCCTGAATAGGGTCTCCGGGAATAGCGTAGACCATTGCAAAAATGAGGAAGGTCGCTCCAAAGAAAACGGGAATGAGCTGGAAGAGGCGCCTGGCAATATAACGTCCCATGTGTCCGGTCTTTCAGAGGTTGTACTGCGAGTTTCCCTGCCGGTCCGCGTGCAGGTGCAGTGCGAGTGCAGGTGTTGTGTCGGGCGTGTGTGGAGACTGCCTCGATGGGTAGACCTGAGTAGGCCGCTGGGCTAGCCAATGACCTCGACTTGGCTTACCCGTATCCGGTCGAAAGCATCGATCGCAGCATTCTCGATCCGCTTGCTGTGAACGAGGCTGGATTGACGGAAGAAAGCGGGGATGACTGGCATGTCTGCCAAGATGAGGTCTTCGGCCTGTTGATATTTCGCAATTGCCTGATCGAGCGTGGCAGCGGCATTCCCTTCTCGAATGAGCTGGTCCACTGCAGGATTCCGGTAGAAACTGTCGTTGGTGCCATCGGGCGGCCAGGCGTGGTAGGTAAAAAGAGGCTCAAGATAGCTTTGGGGGCTTGGGTAATCCATGATCCATCCTGCGCGGAAAGGTCCGGTAATGCCTTTTGTCTTGCGTTTTTCGAGATATTCAGCGAAGGGAAGTGCCCGGTACTTTATGTCCGTGATGCCAAGGTTCTGTCTCAGGTAGTTTCCGACTGCTTCGATCCAGAGATCGTGACTTGATCCGCTGCTGTACCAAAGAGTGAAAGTGCCTTCGAAGCCGCCTGCTTTGTCAAAAAGGGCTTTTGCCTCTTCGGGGTGATACTCGCAGGCTTGGCCGCACGGGTTCTTGCGCGCACCAAAGACGACAGGCGAAATGAGGGAACGGGCAGGGGAGCGGGTGCCCGAGAAAATCTCTCTTGTGATGGTGTCCCGGTCTATTGCCATGGAGATGGCGCGGCGCAGGTCGGGGTTGGCGAAGCGTTCGTCGTAGAGCGGAAAGCTAATCCAGTTGAAGATGGAACCGTCTCGGAAAATATAGCGGTCGCCAAATTCCTCCGGCACTTTCTCGAATACTTCCGGCGGGATATCTTTTGAGATGTCGAGGTTTCCTGCCTGTACTTCTCGGTAGGCGGTTGCCATGTCAGTGTAAATGCGGAACTCGACTGCCTCGGCCTTGGCAGGTGTTCCCGCATAGTTTTCATAGCGTGTGACTCTGATGTACTCGTCATGACGCCATTCCCCATCCATCTCAAAGGGGCCGTTGCCAATGGGTGCCTTCTCGTAGGCTTGCATGTCCTCGAATGCGACAGTGGGCAGAGGATAAAAGGCGTTGTAGCCCAGCGTGAGGGGGAATTGACTGAAGGGGTCTTTTAAGGTGACGCGGAATGTGTGGTCGTCGAGGACTTCAAGACCGGAAAGAGTTTCGGCGGTTGGGTCGGCAATGCACTTTTGATCGGCGTCTGTTGCACACTGGACGTCGTCGTAGCCTGCAATGCGCTCAAAAAAATGGGCGTTGTTTGCGGCGTTTGATCCGTGCGCGGTGTAATTCCACGCGTTCACGAAAGAGGCAGCAGTGACCGGCTCCCCGTTGTGAAAAGTCCAGCCGTCTTTAATGGTGATTGTCCAGACCTTTTCATCTGAGAGCTCGATCGATTCTGCCATGAGATTGGTCGGCTCAGAAGTGATCGTGTCGTATTCCACAAGAGGAGAGAAGAGAGCCATGAGGACTTGGGAGCCTTCGCTCTCGTTTGTGAGAGGAGGAGTGAGGTGCTTCGGTTCGACAATAGCGAGACTGAACGCTGCGTCTTTTGCAGCGGTACTGTCATTGTCGTCCCCGCATCCTGCGATGAGCAGACTGCATAGAAGCAGGCTGCATACAGCGAAGTGTTTTCTCACGTTCGGTCCTCTCTTTCGAGCGTCTCGGCTGGTCGCCTGCATGACCTGCCCCTGATCGAGTGCCCGGCAAGTACAGGGCATGGACGAAAGGGCATCCCCTGTCGCTCTGCATGGCTGACAGCACACAATATCGCTGATGGGTGCTCGATCGTGAGTGCCGCGACGCTCGCGCATTGAGAATGCGTAGAGTGTACTGTTATTTCTTGTCCGGATCGAGGCAAGCCGCACGCGTAAGAACCGGACACATCCGATGTGTCCGGTTCTTACGGGGAGAGGGTGGGTGGTGTGACGAGGATATTTACTGAGGATGTTTTACGAGGTCCACGCGCGAGAACGGAGACGATCGACTCGGTCTTGCGTGGAGGGGTGTGTCGTAAAAAGATTCGCGAACTGTACTTTTTGGCCAGCAAGCGGGTTGGTGATGTATTTGGTTGCTTGCGCGGGTTGCACTTCCATTGGAATGTTCCTGGCAGTGCTTTCGAGGCGCAGCAGGGCCCGTGCCAGAGGCTCGCCGTCACCGATCATGCGGGCGGCTGAGGCGTCGGCTTCAAACTCGCGGCTACGGCTTACTGCCATTTGCAGAATCGTGGCCGCAAGCGGAGCGAGAATGGCGAGTGCCAGCAGACCGATCGGGTTGCCTCCCTCGTCGTCGTCTCTTCCTCCGCCGAACATGGCGCTGAACATAAGCATGTTCGCGATGAAGCTGATGCCTGTGGCGACTGCAGCGGCGACAGACCCGATCAGGATGTCGCGGTTTTTCACATGGCTCAGCTCGTGGGCGAGTACTCCACGTATCTCGCTTTCTTCAAGGTGATGGAGGAGTCCTTGGGTGACGGCAACTGCGGCGTGTTCCGGGTTTCGTCCTGTGGCAAAGGCATTGGGCTGCATGTCGGGCGTGACGTACAGGGTTGGCATGGGCATGTTGGCTCTTTGGGTGAGGTCGCGCATGATGCGGTAATAGCCCGGCATCTGTTGCTCGTTCGCCGGCGTCGCGCGTGCGCTTTTAATGGCCAGGGTGTCTGAAAACCAATAGCTGGCACCGACGATAATGAGCCCGAGGGCGAGCCCTATGGCAGCTCCTACCCCATTTGGCGCGAGTACTGATCCGATCAGTACGAGGAGACCACCCAGACCTGCGAGAAGTACGTAGGTCTTGAAGATATTCTTATACATCATCTTTTGTTATCTCGTGAGTACATCATCTTTTACTATCTCGTGGGTACATCATCTTTTACTCTCTTGCGAGATCGTTAAACGAGATGTTACATCCTTTCTGGTTCCTCATGTCTTACAACGAAAGGTCTGTCGTCAGAAATTCCTCATTTCTCAAGATAAGAACAATCCTTTTTTTCTTTTGTAGGGGGATTTGAAGTGGTAAGCGTTTTTTATCATGTTTTACGCTCTATCTTCTTTTTGCCTAGACTGAGATATGTCGAGGTGAGAACTGAAGTCTTCGCAGTTGGGAAGAGGTTTCCTGCTTGAATCGCGGAAAGAAGAGGTGAGTCACGAGCCAACAAGAGTGCATACTACCCATTAGATGTCTGCCGAATGCCTCGCTACAGGTCAGTTTTCTTTTTCCTCGTTTTGCCTTGGGGCCCGCTTTGCCCAAAGGCAGAGGAGCAAGGCATTAGAGTCGAAACCGAGGAGGATAGGTGGTAAGAAGCCGTTTTTTTGGTCTTGGCTATTTCTTGGTCTGGGGCATGGTTGCACTGTCACTGGTTGGGCTGTCGACAAGCGTGGCAATGGGGTTTCCCGCGCAAGCCCCGACCCCGGAGAGGGAGTTCCGCGATGTTCTTGTCACGGATTTGCATGGGGTTGTGACGCCTGTAATGGAAGACCATATCGCGAGTGTGATGCGCAAGGCCGAACGTGAAGACCGGATCCTCGTTGTGGAGATGGACACGCCAGGTGGACTTGACAGCTCGATGCGGGGCATTGCACGGAAGTTTCTCAAGGCGGATATTCCGATTGTAGTGCATGTCACGCCGCGTGGTGCTCGGGCGGCGTCTGCCGGTGCGATTATCGCGATGGCGGCCCATGTGATGGTGATGTCGCCAAGTACCTCGATTGGAGCGGCTACCCCAATTGATCTGGCAGGAGAAGACCTTGAGCGCAAAGTCATAAATGATGCGATGGCGTATGCCGAAGGAATTGCGCGATTGCGAGGGAGAAATATTGGTTTTGCTCGAGATGCAGTAGAAAAAGGACGGTCTATTACAGATCAGGAAGCATTGCAGATCGGTGTGGCAGACCTTCTGGCTGGTGACCGAGAGGAGCTACTTGCGCTGCTTGATGGTAGAAAACTCGTGCTTTCGAGTGGTCCGACGCAGGGAGAAGACGGAGGAATAGGGGAACAGGCAATACTTCGCACGCGTGAGGCTGACGTGAAAGAAGCGAAGATGGGCGGTCTACGGCAATTTTTGCAATGGCTCGCCGATCCGAACGTGGCGTTTCTGTTTCTTTCCCTCGGGACGCTTGCCATCCTCTATGAGGTGATAAACCCTGGGATGGGAGCTGGTGGCATATTGGGCGTCATTCTGCTGCTCCTGGCGTTCTTTTCTCTCTCCGTACTTCCGGTGAATGCAACTGGTGTTGTCCTGCTCCTTTTGGCACTTGTGCTGTTTATCGCGGAGCTCTTTGCTCCCGGGGTTGGGGTACTGGGCGCAGGTGGCACTGCTGCCTTGATTTTGGGTGGTGCCTTCTTGTTTCGGGGGTCGGTGGCAGTGGATTTTCTGCTTTTACTGCCTGTGGCATTGCTGGTGTGTGCAGGAGTTATTTTTGCCGGTCGTCTCGCCTGGCGCGCGAGGGGCGCTCCGCCTGTGTTGGGAGCGGATACTCTGCTGGGTGCCCGCTCGATTATCCAGCGATGTGATAGCCCTTCCCAAGGATGGATCTTTCTCAACGGAGCATGGTGGATGGTTTCTCCTGACCCTGAAAAGATGGAAGAAGAGCTTGAAAAAGGTCAGGAAGTGGAAGTTGTCGGGCGTGATGGCCTGACTCTGCTGGTGAGATTTGCAAGGAAGTCCGTACATGACTGAAATAGTTATTTTTGTTTTCTTTTTTCTCCTGCTCTTTGCAGGAGTGTTCTTCGCTAGTGCGATTCGGATCGTGCAGGAGTATGAAAGGGGTGTGATCTTTCGCCTGGGACGTGTTACCGGGGCAAAAGGACCAGGTCTTTTCTTCATCATCCCCATTATCGACAGAATGGTGAAAGTCAGCCTTCGCACCATGACAATGGACATCACTCCGCAAGAGCTGATTACCAGAGACAATGTGACCGTACGTGTGAATGCTGTGGCCTACTTTCACGTGATAGACCCTGTGCAAGCAGTGGTTGCAATCGAGAATTATGTTTTCGCCACTGCACAAATCGCACAGACAACGCTGCGAAGTGTGCTTGGCCAGGTAGAACTTGATGAGCTTCTGATAAACCGGGATGACATCAATCAGAGTCTGCAGCAGATCATTGATAACCTCACGAACCCCTGGGGCGTAAAAGTGGGGCTTGTCGAAGTAAAAGACGTGGAGCTGCCTGAATCCATGCGGCGGGCTATGGCACGCCAGGCAGAGGCAGAACGGGATCGTCGTGCAAAGGTCATTCATGCCAGGGGAGAAGATGAGGCGGCGGAAACTCTGGCACATGCCGCCTCAAAACTTGAACAGCATGAGGGCGCAATGCAACTCCGTATTTTGTCAACGATGGGAGAGATTGCAGGAGACAGGAACACCACGCTGTTTTTCCCGATTCCCATGGAAATGCTGCGCTTTTTTGAAGGCTCTGATAAGGGAAAAACCGCGGAAAATTCTACAATACAGACGCAGGTTCATCAAGCGGATCAGGTGGAAGAGTAAGTCTGACTTTCGCGGTCGGATTCTATAACGAATTTTTCACAAAAATTTCTCCTCTGCATTCCTTCTCCTTCCTGGCGATATCTTTTGAGGATGTTTCCTGAAAGAACTGCATTTCTAGAAAAAGACATCTGAATAGGTTGGAACAGCAGAGTTTTTTTAACCTTATTGACTTATGTGTCTAGCGTTGCGGATTTTTGGGGAGTATGGTGGCTGTTGTCTTCTCGTCGCCCATCTTGCCATTCTGTCGTTGGTAGCGGCAGAGCGTTCGGTTTATTCTCAACGGAGCCATATGGTGATCGACGAGTTCCTTCTCGACCATCGAAGTCGAGAAGGAACGCTGCCTCCTTTGAGAGTTCTGTTGTTTTTCGAATGCTTCTTCAGCGAAGCAAGATGACTCTGCGGGAGAGAGTTTCGCGCAAGTCTTTGTGTGAGGAAGTTTTATAATGTCTGCTTCGATGGCATCTAAAGGTTGGATAGAAAACACGGATGCCGTTTCTGTGTGGAAAAAAGCAGTAGGCACACGGGCCCACTGGATCCAGGCACTTCTTCCTGCAGGAATGGTTTTCTTTACGGGCTTCTTTTTATTCTTCCTGCTTTCTCTGCCTTTTCTTGTGGGTTTGTGGCTTTATAAAAAAGATGCAATCGATGCCGAATTATTTGCTCTTCCCTTCGCTCGGTGGGCGGCAGCGCATAGTTTTTCTACGGATTCCCCCGAAGTTCTCACAGGGATTCTGCTTCTTTTCGGTGCCCCCGTGCTTGTTCATCGTTTTCTGATGAAAATAAGAGCAGGAGATTCGCCGAAATGGGTGAGTTCCCTTTTGTCTGAGGAGTTCACGCGTCCTCTTCCTGGGGCAAAGGAACCTGCTTTTGTCCAGTCTCTGCGATCATCTGTCTGGTATACATTTTTTGTGGTAGCAGCGACTTTCTCAAGTAAAATTGTGTTTTCGGATTACTCAGGTTTTCCTGAATACCGGGAGTTTCGCCATCCTTTCGGCAAGGTTCCTTTCAGTTCTTTTGGCAATATGGATTTTGGCCGAATTGCTGTATGTGCTTTTTTGTTAGGACTCTTTTTCTTTCGTTCCAGGATGTATGAGAAGACTGCTTACCGTTCGTCTCTTCCTGGGAAAACCAAAGAAAATATCTTCTCTCGTCTTGTACGAGCGACGAGAGAATGGCGTTTTTTCGTTGTCCTGAGCGAAGGAACTCCATCTGTTTTTTTTGGGCTTGCTATGGGCTTCTGTAATTTCTTCTTTTTTGCTCTTCTGTACAAAATAATTTCTGATGATCCTGCTGGGTCTGTTGTTATCACCGCGCCGCAAAGAGTGGGCGTGTTCCTTCTACTGATAAGCGAATTTCTGGCATCCTTCGTAGATTTCGTTCTTATGGTCTTGACAGATATGGCCTTGGGTTTTACGGAAGAGAAGTCCCTTTCTGTCTGGAACGAAAGTTTGTACGATAATTTTCCAACCGTTTCTGATCTTCCTTTGTGGCTTTTCGTCTTGTTTCCCCTGTCTATCGGAACTCTCCTGATAGGAGGAGGAGCAGCGGCACAGAGTGCCGGGGTGAGCACTCGTTTTGATGGTGTAAAAGCCGGGACCTTGCTTGGAGTGTCCGTAGGGTTTGCCTGTCTTTTTTACATCTTTTTCCACGGAAGTTCTCGATCGGATGCATTCCAGAGATCTGGCGTTTTTTTTGCCTTTTTCTGGTCCATGTTTTTTGGTGCAGTCGGGGGTCTGTTTTACGCTCGAGGTCGCGTTCGTTCTATCAGCACTGATTTTCAGATACGGAGCGATGCGCTTTCGGACCACCTTCGTTCCGCGTTTTCTTCTCCCAATGTAAAAACGTCTGCGAGTAGAGGGAGCGAAAAAAGTGCAGGCAAGTCTTCGCGGTCGTCGGGCAAAAAATCTCGGCAAATTGTCCCGGATGTTGCACGTCCTGTTGTGCAGGATCCACAAGCGACGGTCACGTCACCTGCATCTGCTGTAGCACCGAGTTCTGCTCCAACGCCATCCCCAGGAGAAAAGCGCCAGAGTGCCCCCCGTCGAACTGGGACGGAGGAAGAAACAACGCGTAAGAAGCAGCCTGTCACCCCCGTGGTCAAAGAAACTCCCTCAGCGGTGACACCGCGATCAGACAGGCAGAAAAATTCAGAATCCGCAAAAACAGTTCAGCATCCGCTTCGCTTTGCGGAGAAGCCGGGTCTTCATGAAAACGCGGAACGTGGATCGGCTATTCCCGGAGACTCTCTTTCCGGGGCGGCTGCGCAGCAAGAGGAACCCGCTGTCACGTCTCATACAACCCCTTACTCGCGACGGTTTCTGGCTTCAGAGGAGGATTTTTCCTCGAAAGAGGAGCCGGGTAGTGCCGAAAAAGCGCCAGGGTGGTCTTCGGCAGAGCGGTCTTTACGATCTACAGAGTCGTCGGGTCGCAACAGGTTTGAGAATGACAAAAAGGATGATCGAGGAGGAAAGCTTCCCTGGCCTGAACGAGAACAACATTCTGACCCGATCCCGCGATGGAGTAGAGAAAAAACGTCGAACGACGAGACGTTGACACGGCAATCTTTTGCGGCGTTTCGAGAGTCAGAGGAGAGGTTTCTTCAGCGAGAGGCATCGAGAGAAAAGAGAGAGGAGTTTGCCAAAGAAGATTCTTCCTGGAGTGCCCGGACACGTGAGAGACAGGCGGGTGAAAAGGCTCCAAGGACAGGCAAACCTGGACGCTTTTCTGATGTGCAGCCAGAGACAGCTGCCCAAGAGGAAAGCCGCTTCACGCGCCGTTTTCATGATCTTGATCCCGGATCCCCTTCTCCTGCAGCCTCCAGAGCGCCTCTGCCGGAAGAGAAAAATCCCTGGCGCGGATCACAACGGGAACGACTTACGGAAAGACCGGCTGAAACTATCGGTCGCGGCCCAAAAAAAGGTTGCGAGCACTCCCAAGGTTTTCCTCCTGAGACGTCTTCCTCGCGGACTGCGGAACGGCGTGCTGATTCTCGTGCATCAGAGATTCGAATACGGTCTTCCATCCCAGCCCCTGTATCCTTTGATATCGACGATATCGACGATATCGACGCTTCCTCTTCGCAGACAAGCGAGGAAAAACATAAAAAGGGAGAAGGAGTTCATCTTTCCTGTTCTTCCTCGCCGGAGCGGCCTTTTTCTGGAGAGAGCCAGGATGATGCATCTCCCGCTTCACCTTTCCGGCATTTTTCCGCGTCGCCTTTTCCCGAGAAAACGGACGAGAGGAATGACAGCTTGTGATCTTGTACAGCTTTACTTGAAGGGCAACACGCTTGCTTTTTCGCGGAAAAACGTTTTCTATTCTGTGCTGACAAACAATTGTGTTTAGCGAGCATGGCATGCGAGATGCTCCTTACGCCAGGAGCAAGATTTATGACTTCCTCATCAGTCGATTCTGAATCGGATCCTCAACTCTCGGACTGTTCCCCCGTCTCGGAGGAACCCTGTCTGCAGGAAGATGTTTCTGGCGAAGTGCCTTGTATTGCTGAAAGAGAAAAGCGAAGCTTTCGGCAACGTGTGCAGCGGGTCTTCCGTGCGGAGCGGCGTGAAGCATGGCGTTTTTCTGTTCGGTATGCGTCTTCCGTGATCATATTTGGAATATTGTTGTACTCTATTGCTGCATTGCCTTTTCTTTTGGGAGTCTCTTTGCAGACAGGTACTGCTGATGTGGACTTCGGAAAAGAACTGTTCTTTTTACCCCTTGCCATGTGGACCCTCGCAAATGGCCTCTTTGCCAATCTGAATACCCTTCTCACAGGTGTTCTCGTCATCGGAGTGGCATCTCGTGTCGCCTGTAGGTTTGTCATGAGGAAAACACCCCTGGGAGCCTTGCCTTTTTCTCGGGACTCTCTTCTTTTTGCCTGCTTACACTCTGCGCTTCTCTACAGCATGGTGATGATGGTTGCAGCTTTTTTTGTACAGGCTATTTTTGCAGGTTCTTTTCGCCAGTACCTTGCGCATAATGATGGAGGCGTCCTTTTCGGAGTTCTGTCTTTTCAGCGCTTTGCTGAAATCGGGGTTTTACGGCTTGGTTTTCTTACTTTCTTCATAGGTTTTGTTGTTTCTCTTCTGAATTTTTCTCGTTTTTTTGGGGAAAAGCCAGGAGACCTGTTCGGTTTTCCGGCTGTGGAGACTGACTTGTCTTTGGTTCGTTTGCTCGCGCAGAAGGCCGGCCAAGTTTTCCTAGGGTTTATTGGGGGAATTTCTGGATTTTTCCTGATAGTTCTCTCGCTGCGTGGCCTTTTTGCAAAATCTGAAGGTGTTCCAGATGTCACGATTGCCACCCGTCTAGGCAGCGTGTTTCTTCTTTTGGGCGAGATGCTCTGGTCATTTGTTGATTTTTCTCTGATGAGTCTGGTCTACGCAGCGAAGTTGTTTGTAGGTGAGACCCCTTTTGTTGTCTTTCGCAGCGGTTTCTATGCAAGCGAAGCGTTTATAGAAGGTTCGCCGGGGTGGCTGTTTCTTGTTCTTGCTGTTCCTGTTGCTGCTTTCTTTTTGGGAGGAGTGAATATCGCGCGTGCTACTGCTCCTTCGGACGTACTGACTGCGGTGCGACAAGGACTGCTACTCGGCCCTGTTGCTGCCTTCACTGGTTGGATATATGCTCTTTTTAATGGGGCCCTTCACCCAACCGGATTTGTGATGTGGGCAGTGCTTTTTCCGCTGATCTGGGGTGCATGTTTTGGTGGACTAGGCGCTTTTTATCATGCTGTTGATCGGGGGCTTCCACTCCTTTTTCATCGATCGACTGCTTTGTTTGTGGAACAGAATCTTTCTCCTGGGGATGAGATAGGGATTGTTCCAAGTGTGACTGGTCATGAGGATGCTTCTGCGGGGATTAGTGAGGAAAGAGCAGCGGAATAGGATGTGACTGCTCTGCCAATAATGAGAAATCTTTTTGCTAGAGGTATCTTTTCTTATTTTGGCATGATGTATGTTAATGATATTAGGATGACTGATTCGTTTATGATATGATATTGCGAAATTTTATTTTCGCTATTTATGCTGGATCTGCCCTTGTTTATATGGTCATAATGGCCATTTTTACTTCAGTAATTCGGATAATTTTTTCGGATTATTGGGTCGTCTGTTTTACAGAATGCATAACCAACGATCGTTGGGGACTCCTTCTCGGTGTGTCTTCTTTTTCATTGTTCAATGATTTCGATATTGTCCGTATTGTGAGCATGTCATTAATCGTTAGTTTTCTTATTTTTTTCTGGAATTTATCTCGTCTTACTGGTCGCGGTTTCTCGAAAATTCTAGGTATTCAACTGGTCGAAGGAAGTTTCTCTTTGTTTCGACCAGCCTGGAATGGCCCATGATGAGCGATGTTTTTTCTTATAGTGATAGTGTCCCTTTTCTTTTATTACGCCCTCTCTGTAAAAGCTTTCACAGACAATGCTACTTATCTCTCTGATGTTGGTTTTCTTGCACGGGTTTGGGCTGTTCTTCTTTTACTTGGTGAATTTCTTTTCTCTTTTGCGGATTTTTCTCTGATGATTCTTGTGCTTGGGAGCAAATTTTTTACAGGGGATAGCACTCTGTTTCTATTCGAAGGAAGTTTGTATGATCTACACGGAACATTTGGAGGATCTTTTTCCAGAGAACCGAGTTGGGTTTTCTTGTCACTCGCTATTCTCGCTGGTGTTTTGTTCTGGGGAGGAATGAAAGCAGCTATTTTTGCGAAAGTTTCGAACCGCACTAAAGCAATACAAACAGCTTCTTTTCTTGCTGTTCCTTTTGCTTTTATAAGTTGGATTTCTGCTTTTTTAAACGGAGATTTTTATGGTGATAATGCGTTGATCTTTACTTTCCTTATGCCTCTCTTCTGAACTCTTGTTTTCAGTACACTGGATAGTTTCTACTATTCTATGAACCGTGGCTTACCCGCTGGAGAAGAGCGGAAGTTGAATATTCATTCGCTCTCTTTGGAAGCTGGTGTTCCCTCTGTATCCGAAGAAGATTCTGGTAAGTCTTTCGCTCCTTTTCCTGGATCCCTTCCTCCCTATGGCAAGGGGAGTGGGGCTGGATCAATCCCGACTTCTTCTGTACCGCCTGCTTGGCCAGTGCCGACGTCTGCTCCCGTGGCGCCTGTACCGCTCTCGGGTCCCGTGTCGCCCTCGGCGCCCGTGAGTTCTGTGTCGGCTTCGGATCCTATGCCCCCTTTGTTACCTTACGTGGTGTCTGAGGGTGCTGTGCCGCCTCCCTCCCAGTGAGGAGAGGAGATTGGGCTGGATCCGCTATCTGGGATGGCAAGAGCACAGAATCCAGCAGAAGAGGAGAAAAAAGATGACGGTATTCAGTAAGTGCCTTCTGCGTTTTCCCGAAAGAGTTTTCGCTGTGGGATCTTGCTTCGTTTTTCATGAGTGAGGGTCATACCGTCACACAAAATCTGGAGTGGCATCTTTTCTTCTGCATGTCTTTTCCTGTGCATAATGAAGGAGATAGTGTGCTGAAGGGGAGATGCCGAGTGCAACATTCTTGTATTTCCTTGTTCAGTAGTGCTGGCGCGGATGAGATGGCGAGATGGACAGGTTGAGCCGCGACAGGGGAGAAAAGATCATGCCTACAGAAGCCGAAGTTGGCGCGGAAGTCGCGGATTGGCTGAAGCACAATTGGGATCCTGATTTGACCGTTGCCGAGTGGTGGGATCGCCTGTGCGATTCGGGTTGGGCAGTGCCCACCTGGCCAGAAGAGTGGTATGGTCGGGGACTTTCCCGCGATCTTGCGAGGGTGGTGACAAAAGAGATCCACCGGGCTGGAGCGTTGGGTCCTCCGGGAGGGTTGGGGCTTGGTCTCGCCGGCCCTACCATCATTGCGCACGGTTCACAAGAACAAAAAGCACGTTATGTTCGTAATATTGTGAGCGGCCAAGAGGGGTGGTGCCAGCTTTTCAGTGAGCCTGGAGCCGGTTCTGATTTGGCGGGTTTGCAGACTCGTGCAGTGCGTGATGGTGATGAATGGGTAGTGAACGGCCAGAAGGTTTGGACTTCTACGGGTATGTTCGCTGATCTTGGAATGTTGCTTGCTCGTACGAATGTCGAGGTGCCGAAGCATAAAGGCATCAGCTATTTTGCTTTTCCCATGCGTCAGGATGGTGTGGATGTACGCCCCCTGCGTGAAATGACCGGGCGGGCTTTGTTTTGCGAAGTATTCTTCGACGATAGCCGTGTACACAATGACGCCTTGATTGGCGGACTCGACAACGGCTGGAATGTCGCTCGCACTACTTTGGCTGTAGAACGTCAGGGTATTGGAGGCGGAGGGAGTGCTCCAGCGAGTGCTGCAGCTCCGGGTACGGTTGCCGGTCATTTGGAGAGGCGCGTTGGGGATTTTGTTGGCAAGGCACAAGGCAGTGCTTTGGGCGGGGGAGCCTTGTTTGCTCGGAGTAACAAGATCCTTTTGCAGGCTGCTCGCGAGCGAGGCGTGACTGATGATCCGGTCATCCGGCAAGGCCTTGCGTATTTGCACAGCTTGCATGAGATCAGCCGATACACGATGTTGCGTGCAAAAGCTGCAATGAAAGCGGGGAAACGCCCTGGTCCTGAGGCGAATGTTGCCAAGATTGCGAACAGCCGGATGGTGCGTCTTTCCCGTGATCTGGGTCTGCAGATTATTGGTCCGGGGGGAATGCTCACCGGCGAGGACGCACCCCTTGCGGGGGTGCTGCACGAGCTGTGTCTTTTCAGTCCTGCTCCGTCTATTTATGGAGGGACTGATCAGGTGCAGCGCAATATTATTGGCGAACAGGCTTTGGGGTTGCCGCGTGAGCCTGGCGACTCCCACAAGGTTCCTTTTAAAGACCTTGTTGTGGGGACGCAACAGAAAGCCTGAGATAACCGTTTTTGGTGGTGGTTTCTTCATCTGCAGAACGGAAGGTCGTGACACACTACGACCTTCCGTTGTCTTTTCCAGAGACTTTTGCGACGCTTCTCTCGGCAGATTTCCTGTTGCACAGGATCTATCGGAAAAAAGTTCTGTTCCAGGATGACACAGATAGCTTTTTTAGGGTAGGGAAACCCAAGGGCAGATGCGAACGCGCGTCAGTGTGCAGGTGCGGTGCTGTTGTCTGTGGTTTTTCTCTTCAGGCTTGCTCAAATATTTCGCGTGCGCGTTCTCGGTACTCGTGCGCTGTAATAAGGTTGCCAAGCTGGTTTTCGATGATTCCGAGATAGCCCATTGCGCGTGCCACTGCAGGGTCGTTTTCGCCAAAAGCCGTGACGAAGATTTCCAGGGCGTGCAGCATGCTTTGGCGTGCTTTTTCAAGTTGCCCTATTTCATAAAAGACGCGGCCCAGGAAAGTCAGGGTGCGGGCGACATCTGGATGGTCTACTCCTTGGACATGGGATTCTATTTCGAGCGCTTGTTGCAGGCAGAGGAGGGCGACGTCGTAGTTTCCGAGCCGGTCTTCCACTCGGCCTAGATTACCGAGAGTAATGCCGACTTCGAGGTGGTCGGAGCCGAATATACTCTCGTTAATGGCAAGGGCGTGTTGGAGTAAGTCTCGTGCTTTTCCATACTGCTGATAGCGAAATTGTAGGTAGAGCGCGGTGTTGTGGAGAAGGACACCGAGATTTGCGATTACCACATTGTAGGTAAGCGCATAGTCGATAATCATGAGGGCATGGGGAGTGAGCAGTCCACATTCTACCCAGGTATCTGTTCTCCAAGATTCTGTTGGATAGGCGTCAGCGAGTATGTCGATTGCAATGGGAAGCCAATACAGAGCTTTGTCGCCAAGCTGATGTCGTACCGCAGCTTGGAAGAGAGGATGCACGCGTGAAGTGGTGGCTGCGGCTGGAGTACGTTGGATGAGGGAGAATTGATCGAGTGTTTCTACTGATTTTTCAAAGAGGGTGAGCTCGCTGTCGAGGTGGTCTTTAGGATTGTCGTTGCCGAGATGCTGAAGAACGCGTATTGCCTTTGTGGAAAAGATGCTGTCTGGAATGTTGTCCGGAGCGAACCAAGCCATGATGTGCAGGAGTTCGTGCGCGGCAGGCAGGTCCTTGGTTGCGATGCGGGTGACTTTCCATATTTCTCTGATGCTCTCTTCTGTGGTCATTGAAAGAATGCCGGCAGGAGAGGGGTTTTCTTTTGCGAGAACTGTGTTGTATTGGGAGATTGTGCTTCCAGTATGACCGATGTATGCCGCGGCTTGTGCTAAGGCTGCTGGAAGGTTATTCAGGCTTTCTGCCAGGGTATTGGCGTCTTCAGAGTCGGCATCGGGAATTGTGCGGGTTAGATATGTGACGGATTCTTCGCGCGAGAAAGACGACAGCTCATGTGTGGTCACTTTTCCTTGCCATTCTGCCGGATACCGTGAGGTCACAATGACGCTTCCCTCGGTACCAGGTGGCACAAAGTCCACAATTTCCAACGGGGTGGAGGCGTCGTCAAAAATAAGCAGCCATGTGCCTTTGAGAAAGCCGAGCTGGGAGCGGATCAGATCTACCTGGGAGAGAGGGTCTTCTTCTGGCGTGAGAGGAAGACCGAGTTGTCTACCGAGTTCGAGATAGTCTGCCAAGCGAGTTGTCTCGTCCGCTGTTCGTATCCACCACCCAATGCGCAAATTTTGTTTTAGCTGGTCAGCATAGGTGAAAGCCAGCTCTGTTTTTCCGATCCCCTCTGCTTTGTTTGGATCATTGGACGCGGGAACAATGCTGACGATCCCACTACTGCTCAGTGTTTTGCGTATTTCAACAAGATCGTCGCGTCGTCCGTGAAAGTGCAGAGTGGGATGAGGGATATTCCAGACTTTTCCCGCGAGTGGGAGGAGGATCTCTTCTGGTTCTGGCTCTTGTGGTTTGGGCTGCTCTTCCGCAGAGGAGTGCAGGGGAATAGATGTGTCAAGGGTGGGGCGCTGTTGATGAATGAGAGTTTTTGGCTGACGGTCACCACGCTTGTGCTCATCTTTTCCGATTGGAGCCCAGTCGTTAACCATGACGCTCCTCCTTGTCCATGCCTGACCCCCTCCATTTTTGTCTTTTTCTTCATAGTGATGAAGAAAAAGACATGGTTTTGGCATCTATAAAAAGAATAGGAGATCAGTATGACGTGAGCATCTTTGCCAAGACGAGGACGAGTTCCTTTTTTCTCCCCTAAAAATTTCTCTTTCTTGCAGATTTTTTGTGGGGGATAGCCCGTTTCCCTTGTTCCCGAGGCGAGTGCCGGCCAGAATGAGGTGGGACAAGTTTCTTGGGAACAGGGCCGCGAGAAAGGGTGTGGCGAGAAAACCGCAGAACGGATAAGGGAGTTTTTTCGAGGTATGCGTGCGATCTACCTGAGGTGGAACGCTCTCATTGCAGCTGTGAGATCAAGCGGGGCGGAATCAGTCAGACAGAGGATTGCTTAAAAGTCTATATAAAATGGTGGAGTGTTAGCGAATAGTGCTTTTTCTGTTTATACGCATATTCTTAGCGAAAGCGGACAAGAATGAAAATGCGTAGATAATGAATGACGAGGAATGGAATCTTCGAAGAGGACGCGACTCGCGATAAGCATCGGTATACTTTTATTTCTTTTTACTCTGGCGTCGTGTGATCTTGAGGAAAGATACGGTGATAGCCGTGCGCGATTTGTTCATCTTTCGCCGGATACGCCGCCGCTCGACGTTGCTTTTGACAACCGTTTCCATAAGGTTTTTACGAATGTGAGTTTCTTGGAGGCTACTTCTTACAAAGAGATGGCTTCAGGAACACGCGTGCTCAAGATTCGTTCGCGTAACCGCGACAAGGGCTTCGATTTTCGTGAAGATATTTCTCTTGACGGAGACGAGAACCACTCGATTTTTCTTTTTGGGAGTAGCGGCGATCTCCAGGTGCTCGTTGAGCGAGATGACCTTTCTGCGGCTTCTCGGGGCGCGGCAAAGGTGCGTTTTCTTCATGCTGCCCCGAAAATTTCGCCGGTGAGGGTGACAGCAGGAGGCAGTAGCACTTTTTCTCGTACAGTTTTCGGAGAGATCACTTCCTATGTCAATGTTCCCGCCAAACCAGGGGGAGTGACCTTCCGCGTGTGGACAACGAGCGCGAATGCTGCAAGTGTTCATGTGCAACCCGTTATTTTAGAGGCAAATACTCTTTATACCCTGGCATTGGTAGGAAATACCCAGGGCCCCGGTCTTCGTCTTGTGAGTATTGTGGATGGCTCCGGTTTTGCCGGGGTTCCCATTAGCGCGATCGAGACAGGCGCCGGTGGCATGGCGACAAGCTTTATTCCGCACCGTTTTCCACGCGATTTTCCGCGTGATGAGAAAAGAATTCCTGTCTCAGGGCAGTGGTGGTCTTCGAGAGGTGCCCCTTGTGTGTTGGTAGAGAAAAATGACCAGCTCTTACCCGTCGTTCCCCAAACGAGAAGTACGTTTTCGACGCTGGGTCGCTCTTATTGCCCTGGTCGTCGGCGTTCTCGCTTTGCGGGAGTTGATACTGTCGGACAACAAAACTGATTTTTCGGATCCTTCGACTCCGTCGTTTGATTCAGAGTTTTTTCTCCCGGGTGAAGACGGGGGGGTCTCCGAGACTCCGGTGGGGCAGGGGCAGTCCTTCCCACAAGGGGAACCAGCATCCTCTGACTGGTTTCTTGCGACTGATGTGCCCCTCACACCATCGCAGAGAGAAGCCCTGAAGCCAGTGCGGGTGAGGATTCCTCCCGTGGACATTGACAGTGCAGTGATCGAGCTTGGTATCAGTGAAGATGGGAAGCCAGAGGTTCCAAGCGGGGACTCCTTTCACCTCGCAGGGTGGTATCAGGAGACTTCTCTTCCCAGAGAAGCCGGACCTACCGTGATTGCGGGGCATATGGATTCTCGGTCCGGTCCGTCGGTTTTCTATCGCTTGCGTGAGGCCCTTCCCGGAGACCAGGTGATTCTCACGCTGGAAAACGGGGAAGAAGTCGTGTTTGTTGTCGACGCTATCGAACAGGTCGACAAAGCAGGTTTTCCTGGAGACCGTGTCTTTGGTTTTTCTTCCCAGGCAGAGCTTCGCCTGGTCACTTGTGGGGGGAGTTTCCGTTCTGATGCAGGTTCTTATTCTGACAATCTTATTGTTTTTGCAAAACGTGTCTTCTAAGAAGTATCTCCTCGAAAATGGTTTTTTGTAAGGTTTTCCTCTTTCTTTCATTCACGGTGTAACCCCGGATACTGCTGGAGAAGACCCCGATGTTTGTGGTGAAAGCTGTAAGGGAATAACAATGGGTTGTGTGTGTCGATAACGGGAAAAAGTTTTTTCCTGTTTTCTTCAGAGGGGGCATGATGAGTTTTCCGGACTCTTTCGAATCTGCAAGTGGATTTTCCAGTGTGCCTCTTGATCCGGCAGAGGCACTGGTGCCTCACATGCGCGCGGAGGAATTCCGGCGTGACGGTCATGCTGCGATCGATTGGATCGCAGGGATTACTGGACTTCTCTTGAGGACCGTCCCGTGGCCGCTGCGGTTCTCCCGGGAGAGACTGCGACCAAGCTTCCTCTGACCCCACCAGAAGAAGGCACTTCTTTCTCTGATTTTCTCGCGACATTCCATAAAATCGTGCCGCCGGGGTTCACCCACTGGCAAGTCCGAGTTTTTTCCCGCGAATAGTTCGGGTCCTTCTGTGGTGAGAGATCTTCTTTCTTCCGGGTTTGGGGTAAATAGTATGATATAGACAACTAGTCCTGCGTGTACGGAGATTGAGACTCGCATGATGGACTGGATGATCTCTCTTCTTGCTCTGCCGGAGCGTTTCCGTTCTGATGGGACAGGTGGAGGTGTGCTCCAGGACAGCGCGTCGAGCTCTGTTTTGCACGCGGTGCCGGCGGCACGAGAACGCGCTGGTGGTCTTGCGGTGCTGGAGCGTCTTGTGGCCTATGTCGGATAGAGGTCCACTCGAGGGTGGAAAAGGGGTTGCGGGTAGTCGGTATACCATCTGAGCGATTTCGTAAGATTTCCGGTGATCCTATGACCGGACTTGATCCTGACGAGTTTGCTGCTGTGATTGCAGGAGATCGAAAGACTGGTTTGCAGCCCTTTTTTGTGGTTGGAACGGCGGGAACAACAGCCACTTTAAGTTTTGATCCAGTCGAGGCCATTGCGAAAATTTGCCGGGAGCATGGTCTCTGGCTTCATGTCGATGCTGCGTATGCTGGTGTTGCTGCCGTCTGTCCCGAACTGCGGTTTGTCAATAAAGGCCTTGAATATGCGGATAGTTACTGTTGTAACCCGCGTCAATGGCTGCTCGTGAACTTCGATTGTTCCTGTCTCTATGTGGCAGACCGTTCTGCTCTTCTCAGGGCACTTCGTGTGACTCCTGAATATCTCAAAAATGCTGCGAGCGATTCTGCGGGAGTGATCGACTATCGTGACTGGCAAGTGCCGCTTGGACGCCGTTCCCGTGCGCTCAAACTCTGGTCTGTGCTTTGTTGTTATGGGGCGGAGGGCTTACGCCGGCATATCCGTAAACATGTCAGCCTGGCGCGTGTCCTGGTTGATCTTATTGTCGCAGATCCGCGTTTCGAGTTGTCTGTTCCCGCTTCTCTGGCTCTTGTGTGTTTTCGCGAAAAAGGGGCGACGCGAGAAACAGAGAGCTTCTTGATGCAGTGCATAAGAGCGGACAGATATTTCTCACGTATGCCAATGTCAGAGGGAACTTTACGCTGCGCATGGCAATTGGCGGGTTGTGGACAGAGCGTGTGCATATTGAGCAGGCCTGGGATCTCATCACGGCTACTGCGAGTCGGGGAGATGGTTGAGAGTTCCTGGGGAGAAAGACGGAAAAGAAGCTTGCTGTGTGCAGTCCTGTCCTCTCCCTGTGTGAAGCTTTTTGGTGTCTTTTTGGTTGGTGTGGAAGCGTCGCGGAATACAGAGAGTGGAAAAGGAATCTGTGCGGGGACAAAGAGAGATTTGCGAGAGGAGCACGTGGGGGAAAAAGGTGGGGATTCTTCTGTGTATTCTTTCAGTTTTTGCGGCCTGCAATGGAGATGAGGAAGTTTCGGATGTTGCAGGTGAAGACGCTGGTGTTTCCTCTCCTCAGACATCTGCTTTTTCGGTTTTTGCGCGAGAAGGACCATGCCCTGTTCCCGTGCCGGCCGGCTTGACGAAGCGTGTTGTCTGTGGAGAAGCACATCTGCCTGAAGACCGTGCGCAGCAAGAGACGGAGTATGTGAAGCTCCCCTATATGATTCTCTCTCCTGCCCTGCCCGCTGTTTTCCCCGATCCAATTGTGTATCTTGCCGGCGGGCCTGGGGATCCTGTTTTTGTAGGCGATGATCCTTTTGATGACTGGGCTGTTTTGGCCGATGAGACAGAGCGAGAAATAGTGCTGTTTGCCCAACGGGGCACGTATCTTGCTGATCCTGCTCTTGTGTGCGAAGAGCACAGCTCTCTTTCTGCTGCCGCGACGATCATCGAGCTGGTTGCGGCGCAGCGCCTCTGCCATGCGCGCTTTCTTGAGGAAGATCGCCCTCTGCACGTCTACAACACGCAGAATAGTGCTGCGGACGTGGCTGATTTACGTCGAGTCCTCGGCTATGAGAGCTGGAATCTTTTTGGGATCTCTTACGGTACACGCCTTGCCCTCACTGTCCTGCGGGACTATCCCGAAGGAGTACGCAGTGCCGTGCTCGATTCTGTCTTTCCTCCAGAGGTGGATAGTTTGGCAGAGGATGCAGTGCACTTTGCTGCTGCTATCGACCGTCTTGGGGCACAGTGCCGCGCACACAGGGATTGCCAACGTGTATACCCTGATTTTGCCGGCGGTCTTCGGGCCGTTGTCGAAAGGTACGAGCAAACGCCCCGTATCGTTGTAGATCCTGATGAATCTGGCGAAAACTGGCAAGTGACTGTAGACGGGAATCTTGTTGTACGTTTGCTTGTAGAAATTCTGGGGGAGGGAAAAGAAGCAGGGAGACTTCCGGCTTTTGTGAAACTTGTGGAGCAGAGCGGGGCGCAAGAAGGAGCGGAAATCCTGGCGAAACTCGCGTTTGATTTCGCCCTGCTTGAGGGACCGTCGGGGCAGACTCCAGACGGTTTTTCCCAGGGAAGTCGTGTACGTCGTGCTTTGCCTGGCCGGGGAAACGCAGGCGTTCGGTCAGCTTTTCGCACGGGTCCTCCCTTTGACCTTTGGGATCTTTCTCGGGATTTTTCGTTCGGTCTTCCTTCAGGTCTTTCGACGAATTTTTTCGCGCGTGGACTCCCCGCACACTCGAAAAAGAGCGAAGAGGACACTCCCGCTACGACCGACGATATTGACGCTGTGGGAATGTACAACTCTGTTATGTGCAACGAGGAGGCCGTTTTCACTGCGGGTGTTCCCGTGTCAGATGACATCTTGGTAGAAGTAGCCGCCCGTTCTGCGCATGAGCAGCTTGCAGTGTGTGCGTTTTGGCGTTCTGGCCGTGCTGATCCTGTGGAAAACCTGCCGGTTGTCTCAGATATCCCTACTCTCCTTTTATCAGGAGAGTTTGATGTCTGGACACCTTCTCTCTGGGCGCGTGCGGCTGTGAAGCATCTCTCTCGCGGCCAGTTCATCGTGTTTCCGGGAGAAGGTCACGCGTTCGGCCTTGATGATGTATGCGCTCGTTCGATACTCGTGGCTTTCTTGGGAGATCCCGCTCAAGTGCTCCCTGCTTGTGTGACAGCCGTTTCTCCCTTCCAGGCACTTGAAGCAGGGGAACCCTGAGGGACAATGGGCGGACGTGAAAGCAGAGGTCTTGTGTGACAGGCCGGCTGTGGTGCTTTGTGCGCGCACGCGAAAAAGCCCCGGCGCTCCTTTGCAGAGCATCGCCGGGGCGAAAAAAGAGCGGTTCAGTCGCCAGTGTCAATAATCTGGTGCTGGAGCGCCACGATTTTGGGGATTTCCTCTTCCGTGAGCTCTTTCATCCACTCTTTGCGGGCCAGAGCCTTTTCGACGACGGGCGCGAGTCGCTCGTCTTTTTGGGCTTGGCGTTCTGCCTCGTTCTCGACGAATTCCGGCATGACCTTCTCCGCGAAAAGATCAAGCGACTCGATAATGTGCTCGTGTTTGTTGTTCCCGCCCTGCTGGATGAAGACCACTTGGTCGACACCGGCGTCTTCGAATCCCTTCAGGTGCTCACGCAGTTCATCAGGTGAACCGATTCCGGGAGGGGCAAGGGCGTCGTCTTGGGTGGCAGCCCACTCTGCATACTTTGCCCAGATGTCGGTGTTGCCGATGTGGTGCACACCATTCACATAGTGGTGGGCCAGGGCAAAGTTGAAGAAACGGAAGCCATCTGCGCCGCGGCGTGCTGCTTCTTTGGAGTCTTCATGGCAGGAGAACCCTGTCACCATGGCGATGTTCGGGTTCACTGCATGGCCAATGGGCACGCACTCTTCGAGCGTGGTGTAGTAGTCGTCGACCCAACGCTTGGCTTCATCAGGAGTGATAAAGGCGAAGGTGAGCGCGCCGATGCCGAGCTGAGCGGCAAGGTGGATTGTCTTGCGGTTCGAACACGCCACCCAGACAGGCGGGTGAGGTTTTTGTACTGGTTTGGGGACAATGTTACGGCAAGGCATGGAGAAGTATTTGCCGTCGTAGCCTGGGTATGGGCTCATCGCCAGCATGTTGCAGGCCTGTTCGACCGCTTCGAGCCACTGCTCCTGCTTCTGGTTGAAGGGCACCTTGAAGCCTTCAAGCTCCAAACGGGAGGCAGACTCACCTGTGCCAAAGTCCACACGACCATGAGAGACAAGGTCGAGGGTAGCCACGCGTTCCGCGACTCGTGCGGGGTGGTTGTAGTTCGGGCACATGAGCGCGATGCCGTGGCCGAGACGAATGTTCTTGGTGCGCTGTGAGCAGGCAGCAAGAAAAACCTCGGGAGCAGAGGAGTGCGAGTACTCCTCCAAGAAGTGGTGCTCGACTTCCCAGGCATGGTGGATGCCGAGCTTGTCTGCATGCTCTACCTGATCGAGCGCTTCATGAAAGAGCTCTTCTTCTCGTCCTTCTACCCAAGGCCGTGGTAGCTGGTGCTCGTAGAAGATACCGAATTTCATTTTTTCCCCTTTGCCTCCCGCTTGGATTGCCTTGTTTTCTGGGAAAAAGAAGAGCCCAGAAAAGACGTGAAAACGGGTGGTCTTATTGGTTTGGACAACTGGCACTGCTTTGGCAGTGCCAGTTCAGGATGTTGGACGTGTTGTTTTGTTGAGGTTGCTTCCTGACCTGCATGCGAGTTTCATGGCTCTTCCATGTCGAACGCCAGGATCTCGGGAGAGAGATCCGGGCGTTGTCCCGTGAAACGTGTCACATGCAAGGGAAAACCACACTGTTTTCAGACGGGAACGGGTCCAAGCGTCAGGAACTCTTGCAGAATCTTTTCTCCGTCGGAGCGCAGTGCAAGCTCTTCTTCAACTTGGCGGAGACGGTGCGCCATGATGCGGTTGAAACGTGAACCGGACTGGTTGGCAATGGTGCGTTTTACGGCCTCGTCCACAATGACAGAGCCGGGAATTTTCGAGGTGTCCTCACCGATGATGGTGCGGCATCTGATCTCTGCGAGCGCGCACTGCAGGTAGCTCACGTGGATGGTCTCGTCGTCCGCGATATAGTCCACGCTGCTCCCGGCAAATTCTGGGTCAGCGCTGCATGTCGAGTCGCTCAACACTTCGTGTGCCCACGCAAAAGTGGTGTACGCAATAAGTTCAATAGCCAGGAGCGAGGTCATCGCTGTCACGAGCATTCCGAACATAGGCGGGACACCCGGCGCGAGATCGGTGGGAGTACCTATGAGCTGACTGGCGTCGAGAGCTTCAGAGCTGGCCTTGGCCTTGCCTGTATATCCTGGCGGAGGCCCGATCGGAAGGTTCTCGAACATGTCGTCAGTGATGATGGGATCATCGAGCGCTGCGTCTCGAATGGTGTACCACATTTCGTCGTGGCCACATTCGTGGTACCCCTTGTAATCGGAGCCGGCTTCATCATGGCCGTGCGCGTCGAACAGCGGGGGTAAGTGATTGAGGCAGGTTCCGTCGAGGTCTTCGACAAAGAAGGGTTGCCATGGCATGCGTGGGAAGAGCTTGAGGCCGTCGTTCCCGAATCCTTCGATCAGGCCGATCATCGTGAGGATGCGACACATAGCACCTTTTGCCCCATTTCGCAGGAGGTGCTTTGCTTGATCGGTGTTCGGGAAGAACTCGTTCGGCAGATCGGCAGTCGTCATCACTTTTGTGGGATGGCCGGCATCTGCTAGTTGTGCTGTCCACGCCTTGATTGCGTCGATGCGGTGGAGTGAGCGAGGTGGAAGATAAGTGCCGTCTGCAGCAAGTCCTCCGTGGTAAAGGTTGCCTTCACGTTTGATACGAGAAGCAAATTCAGGATCGGCGAAGAGTTCGTCTCGCGTGTAATTGAGTTTGACGGACATGGGCCCCCTTTTGCATGGCCGCGCGCCTGTGTTGGTCAACTGATCATAGCTTGTTATAGGCCTCTGAGAAGGAAGAAGACCTACTTGAAGGGGCTTGTCTCTTGAACAGTGTGGGTGTGCCGGCAAATGCAATTTTCGGTATTTGAATGTTCTTCTGCTCTTTTGCAGGCTTCTCGAGAAGGATTTCGCCGAAATGAAGGCAAGAGAAGGAGTCTTTCGAGCTTTTTCGGCAAGCGATTTCTCGCACCGGGAAAATTCGCAGAAAAGACCATTGAAGACCATTGCGATTGGGCCCTCCTTGTCTTTCGCAACTAGGGTTTTTCGACATTTTCTCTTCTCGATACCCCTGATTCTGTTGCTTCTTCGGCCTCTTTCGCAGCATCGTGATAAGAGAAATGATTGTCCCATAACTGGTCAAGATGGCGTTTCGCTTTATCGAGTGGAACGGCGTACCAAGTTTTTCCAAGGCTTTTTTCGATAAGGCCAAGTCGGGAAAGCTTGGAGAGCGCGTCGTCAATCTCGAAATTCACAGGACATTTCCATTTTGTTTCGAGCCAGTGCTCGATTCGCTCGTCAATTTCTGCATGGGAGAGAGGCGTGCCTGCAGTCAGGAGAAAGTGGTACGCCAAAATAGCCTCTTTGCTTTCTTCTTCTTCTGCAGCGTCAAGTAAATTGTGGAACACTCCGGCCCCATTGTCGAGGTTGCGAAAATACAAATGGTCCGAGAGCGTTTTCATGAACTGGATTTTGCGGTTCTTGAACTTTGTCCACTGTTTGAAGAGAAAAGCGCCAAGCGAGCCAAAGGTAAGCGCCAATGCAGTGACCGATGTCTGGTCAAGTTCTTTTGGATCATCGCCGATTCCCAGCCAGGATCCGAGGATGGCCGCGAATAAACCAATGGCCGCGAGAAGCTTCGTCGTTACGGTCACCCCACCAGTCACAAGAGCGGGAAGGCCAATTGCAAGCTTGTCAACTGTTCGCATGCGGACTTGGGCGTTGGGGAAGAGCATCTCAAGATCAGCTTTCGGAACATTCTGAAAGAGCTTGACGATACTGGGAGCATGCGGTGAGGCAGGGGCCGAGATGTCGTTTGTTTCTCTCTTGAGATCTTCTGTTTCCGGGTACTGCAGATAAAGCAGAACCCGGTCATAAGTAATAAAGCGAATCTTCTTTTTTTTCAGACCGAAAAAGTGGCTGGTTTCCTCAGTCCGTACGCTTTCTCCGCGGCGGAAAACAAGAACCTCGGCAAAATCATCAAAAGACGCGACGAGTCGCACCTTGAGAAGAGACTCTTCTTCGAGTGCTCGATCCAGGTCCGCCTTCTCTACCGGTTGAAAATTTGCAGCATCCGCCAGAGCGCACAATTCCTTACGAAGACGTGCACGTGTTTCCTCTGCTTCTTGGGGGGAGAGCTCTTCCACGCGTTTGGTACTGATATCTGCCCCAAAAGGCGCATAACAGTCTTTGATCGTTTCGATTTTCTCATGAAACTCGAAATGAAAAAATGCGAAGAGGATTTCACATAACTCGCGGAAGCTCTCTTTTGTATTGTCTTCCCTGCCCTTTTCCGCGAGAAGCATCTTGACAAGGTCTGTTTTCCGAAATGGGATATATCGTTGATGTGTCGAGTGTTTGGCCATTGGGCTTTCTCAGGCTGTGGTTTCGCGGTCGGGTCTTGCGGTCTGCAAATTGCGTGTCCGCGTTTCGTGATCTTGGATTGTGCACTCTTGCGCGGCCTCCCCTTTTTGCTTTTTAGATCGGCATCGAGTTTTTTCTTTTGCGTGCCAAGTTAGATTTTTAGTGACGACCGACTGAAAAACATGGTTTCCTGATTTTTCAGTCGGTCCCGATTTTTCCAGAGGACGGAATCCCGAAGTAAAAAGTCGGGAATACCCGCTTTTCCCGAAGGGTGTTCCTAATCGGGCAAGAGAGAAGACCCTGTTCGTTCCGGATTTCTTTGGGGATAATTTTCATAAGGCAATTTATCTACAGAATGTCCGTTGGGTCTGTGGAGATGAAAAAAGACAGGAGGAGAAAAGATGAGAAGTCAGTCGGAGCACACAGAAAACGAAGCGGAGGACCTGGACCAGAGAGGTTTTCCCTGGCTGATGCTGGTGTTGGCATTGGTCGTTCTCATTGTTTTTGTGCCTGCCCTGCAAAACAGTGGCGATGTGGAATTGCGGTTTTTTTTCTGGGAATGGTCGATTGCCCTGGTGATTGTCATGCTGGTTTCTGGCATTGCCGGGGCTGCTCTAGTGGAACTCGGACGTTTGTGGTGGAAACGAGAGCGGCGGCGGCAATGGGATGTCGATGAAATGCGCCGTCTGCGAGAAAAACGTGGGAGTCGTTCGAGTTGAGACAACAAGGGGAGCGCGCGAGAGGGGCGGAGGCTGCTCTTGCATAGAAGTTTTTCCTTTTTGGGCGCCCATATATGGGCGCCGCTTGGTGTTTTTCTCCTTTTTAAGAGAGGAGTGACTCACTCCCCTTGAAAACATATTATTATGCCATTGTAATCTTGTGTCTGGCGATTGCTGTTGTCGGCGAAGCCGTGTCGGCCAGGATGCCGCGCAATGAAAAATCGCAAGCAGAGTAAGCCGGAGAGAAGCCCAAACAGGTCCAACGAGGCTCAGCGAAAACAGGTAGGGGAGCTGCCAACTTCTTGGCTTCTGCGAAACAGTGGAATACAAGCGGACTGGAAACTCCCAGACTTGTAATGGTTCTGGGAGACGGAGCAAGCAGGGGAGAACGAAGGAGGCAGGGGAGAACGGAAGGGGTCATGTGGGGGGGCTGATGTGGGAGGGTGCTGTTTGAAAATACGGGTACGAAACGAGTGAGGCGAAAAGAGCAACGAGGAAAGAGCGGAGTATGTCGACTATTGGGTGGGACAACGATCGGGACAATGATCGAGAAGGTGCTTGGCAAACGCAGGGAGAACATCAGCAGGGCCCACAGCCCGCACATCGACACGCAGACGAAAAGGAAGTAGCACAAGATAGGTGCGCGGGGCAGAAGTCAGGGAAGGAACTGTCCGCGTACCTCGAAGTTGTGGCAAGTCCCGAGGATATGTTTTTTTCGTGTGTCGATGCTGCGTTCACTCGTCGGAGCATGCCGTTTCTGCGTACTGGCGTTGTGGTGGAAACCTATGACAATGATGGTGAGTCGGTGCAGGTGAATCTTCGCAACCTGGAACGAGACTGCTTGTCTGCTTCTCGTGACGCCTGGCCAGGTATGGTGGAGCGTTTTTTGCAGGCGGGAATGTGGAAAAAACAGGTTCTGGATTTGCTTGAGGACCCGGTAGAAGTGCGCGAACGTGCACTTCTACGCTTGTGTCCTGTCTCTTTTTCTCGACAGTTTGATTTCGATCTGCTTTGCCGGCCCATAACGGCCGATTTATCAGCCCTCATTGTTCTCGACCTGCCCGAAAGCATTGCCGGCTTTGACAGGGCACGACTTGGTGCTCTCGGTCTCACGGAAGAAGAACTATTCATGCACGCGCGTGAGAACACCCAAAGAAAGGTTCTTGTGGATGTGTACTCCTGCCTGCAAGGACCGGAGGTTTTATTCGCGGTCATCGGAGAGACACATCCCTGTAGCGCGACCCATGCGCTTTGGCCAGATCGCTGGGTTTCTTCAATAGAAGGTGCTGGTGCTCTTGTCACTGTTCCGAACTGTTCCGTGGTCTTTGTACTTCCTATTCTGGAACCTACGCTTTTCGCGGCGCTTCCGTATCTGCTCGATGCGACCGATCTGCATTTTCGCGTGGAAAACAACCCTATTAGTAGTCATCTTTATTGGTGGCGGAATGGTATTTTTCGACTTTTACCGCGAGGCCGACTTTTTGACCGTCAAGAACGTGTGATTCTCGATGAACTTGTAGGGGTTGTCGAGAACTTGTGAAGAGAGAAATGCTGACAGACCAGAACTCATGGCGAGCAGCTACGTCAATTTTCTCACGACTTTATTTCAAGTACGTCTATCACGTAGATAATGGTCTCTTGGCGTGGTGCACGGGCGTCTGGTGGCAAAATGATCTTGCGACGTCCCCCTACCTTCATGCCTTGCATGTTTTCTGCGAGACCTTCGACAATGAACTCACTCGAGAGATCGATTTCGGTAGCAGCAGACGAATCCCAGGTTGACAGGTTTTCTTTTCCTGTGGACCACAAGATTGTCAGCATATTTGTGACAATTGTTGAGTCTGCCTGCACAGTGGAGCCCGTCCCGAGAACGAGGTCTTCTACCACCGGGGTTTTGGGCGGATTTTTTTGCGTGTTTACCGCGATAACCGGCTTTTTCGAGATGGCTGCGGGAATCTTTTCGCTGGGAAAGGAGACCTGTTTCGGGGCGTTCCCATCATTTGAGAGGATCGAAGGCATCGCAGAGTCGTCGTATGCGAGCAAGTCCACCACAAAGACAAGTGCATGGTCCGGGCCGATTTTTGGGGGGAAACCCTTATTTCCGTAGGCCAAATCGCTTGGAATAAGAAGGACCCGCCGTCCTCCTACCTGCATGCCGGGAATGCCTTCTTGCCAGCCGGTGATAACTCGGTCCAGCGGAAAACTGATCGGCTCGTTTCGTTCCCAAGACGAGTCGAACTGCTCTCCTTCCGGAAAAGTCACTCCCACATAGTTCACAGTGACTTTGGCACCCGAGGGGACTGCGGGTCCGGTTCCTTTGATCAAGTCAACAGTGCGCAAATCACTGGGCGGGAGGTCACAATCGTTGAGATGTACTTTTGGTTCTTGCAGTAAATCCTGTGACAGGTCAGGAAAGTCGGCGAAATCAGAGGGTTCTGACTTATGCCATTCCACTTGGGTGCACTGCACCGCAGAGACATTGTTTCCCAGAGCCGAGGGGCTGTCTGTTTCGTCATCGTCAGCACACGCAGCGAAGAGCAGAGACGGAAGGGCGAGTAAGGCTGTAAAGCGGAGACGAGTAGAAGGTCGCATCGAAGACCAGGTCCTTTTAAGAAAGCCGGAACACGGAAAACTCTCGGTACTTTAGGGCAGCTTTCGATTGGGAGCGAACCGCCGCTTTGTTTGCACTTCATGCGAGGGTCCTGAAAGGGAAAAGCTCTCACTGTTGTGTCACACGTCGTTCGGAAATCCTATGTCAGATTTCTATCACTAGTATTGTTTTGTGCTGTTTTTTGCTTTTGCGCTTTTCTCGTACTGAGAAGTCAGGCAAGAGATGCAGGGAAGAATCTGGGAGCGCAGCAGACTACTCCCCTACTCTTGGAAAATCCCTTTTCAATTGAAAAGGGATTTTCCAACTTTCAAGCGCTTTTCAGTGCTTACCAGATGTCTTGTCTGGTAAGATTCCGCGTCAGAGAACAAAGTGATCCCGATGGACCCCGAATTTCCACCATCAACAGCCACAGAAAATTCCTCTGCCACTGAACATACTGTGAAAAAAAGAAGTGTCGTTGATGCCCCGATTGTAGAAGGCAGATCCCGTTTTCTTGATCGTTTTGTATCACGCTTCATGAGCAGTCCAGTCCGGTTCAGGATGTCCCTTCGCCCCAGTCTGCTGTTTGGGCGTACACGCAGGGCGCGTTTTTTCGCAGAAGACTTGAAGGTCGCAGAATTTTTGGTGCAACGCATTGAAATAGACGCGCGCGACGTTCGCTTTTCTTTTCGCCGACCTTGGCGTTTGCACACGGCTGAGATGACTGCTGATGCAGTCATCTCAGAGAAGACGTTTAACGCCTATGCCCGTGACAAGGGTGTTCCTTTTCGTGTGTCTTTTCGGGATGGAGGCATTCGGGCACGTACTGGAGTCGCTGGAATTCGTCTCGGTGCTGTTGACATGGATTTCGAAGTGGACGATGACGTCATTCGGATTACGCCGCGTGAGTTCTCTGCTTTGGGAATCGGGATTGGCCTTTCCGCGCGGGCAGCGGAATCCTTGCGGGCAGAACTTCCTATTCCTGAACTGCCTTATGGCGTGAAGGTATCTGAATTGCGACCTGTGCACGGAGCGCTCGAAGCTGTTCTTGTAGGTGAAGACGTGTCTGTTGTCTTCGATGAGGAAATGCGAGAGAATCTGTCCCGTTTTCGCAAACGCGAGAAAGAAGAAGGAACAACAGAGGACGAAGACGCTCTTGCCGATGAATTCGCAGAGGGTTTCTTCTCTGAGGGAGAAAACCCGGATGAAAGAATAATTCTGCAGGACGACCTCGGGGGAGAATCGCGAGAAACAAAGGAGAGAAAAGCCGGGTCGGAGCGTGATGCGTCCGGGTCTGGTGTCGAGGATGGTCTTCGTGGTGAGGGGCCGCGGCGTGCGGGTGGTCGGCGGCGCAGTCCGTTGGAGGACCTGTTTGGTCTTGGTGATGACGCGGGTGGGTCTCGCCGTGGTGGGCCGGAGCGGCGTGCGGGTGGTCGTGTGGATCGACCAAAGCGTGATGCGTCTGATGAGACTGACGAGGCAGACGAGTCTTCGTGATGAGGGCCCGCGGTGTGCGGGTGGTCGGCGGCGCAGTCCGTGAGAGGAGGAGTGCCGACTTTTTTGTTCTGCGCGTCTTTCTTGATGCATCTGATCATTGGCGAGATGAACCGTCGTAACTCGTAGTGATTCTCTTACTCGAGATTCTGCTGTTTTGACGATATTTACTGTGAGTCGTGAATCTCTTTTTTCTTCAGTTAGGGATCTTCTGATGAAGAAGGTTTTTTCTTGTCACCGTGCGTCTGAGAACTCTCCCTTGAACCAATCCAGGGTGCGAGGTTCTTGTAAAAAGCAGTAACAGCGAATCTTATTTTCCCCAATAAATGTACAGTTTAATACTGAATTTTGAGGCCCTGTATTTGAGTCTATGGGACTTTCCAGTACTGCATTACTTCCCTGGATTTGGTTCTCTAGCGTATTAAAACCTTCCAGGTCTTCGTGCCACCAAACTTGTGCGATGAGATTTTCAGGTTCTGACTCCATGCTGAAGACCTCTAATGTCATGCCAATTACATGAATGCCATCTGTTGTAAGATGCCGTCATAGGTGCCGATTCGACGGAGTTCCTCTGGTTCTTCGGTCACTGTCGTCATCGTTGTCGTTCCTGGGCCTTTTCTATCGAGATTATTGAAACCTAGGAAAGAAATAAATCCTGCCGATATCACGGTATCCATGATCCCCATCCACCACTTCTCAAACCCCGACTAGAGTGAACTTGGGAAGCTTGGTTTATTGTTCGCATTCATGATGGTGCAATTTATCATATAACTGGATGCAAATATTCAGAATGACGCGCAAAATACTCTGTGGTAGGAATTGCCAAATAGTATTGGAATTTAGGGATGGTTTAGGGCCTGATATTATCAGTAAGATAATAATCGGTAAGGAGATTTCTCTAGGGCTAGCGCGTCTGTTGGAGTAGTGTGAATCATTGTGTCGTGAAGGTTCAGTTTTTCAAACTGATGGGAATTGTGTAACCAAGTAAATTTATTGTGATGGGTAATTTTTGCCAAGATGCAAAATTTGTTGCGCTAGAGTCTTTTTGATCTGTCCATTTGCCTGTTATGACATGCTTTGCAAGAAGTTTTTTAACTCCGACAGTTATAATTTAGTACACAAGATGATTGAGTGTTGTTTTGAGAGAACCTTCCCTGTGGAATAGTTCTTTCATCTCATGAGCTGCTGATTTTCGTGTGTGGAGTATTCTTTCGAGGGGTAGTAGCCTGTCGACTTCTGGGTCTTTTGCGAGTGCTATTTTTGCTGCTTCCAGGACTTCTGTCCCCTTGCGATGGATTTCGGGATGTTTGAATCCTTGTACAGCGGAGAAGCGATGGTCTCCAGTATGAGGTGTCGTAGCCCGTCCTGGAAGAGACTGGTCTAGTGCAATTCCTTTTAAAAGTGCGAGGAGTGCCCCGTATAATGAGAAGTCGGCGCAGCTGTCGAAGGCTTTAAATTCTATTCTGCCGTTTTCTTTAGGGATACGGGCTCGTTTTGTAAGAGAAGGAAAGCTTTCTATAAGAAAGGATGGATCTTCTAGGAAAACCATTGCGGCTGGGCGCGCTCCAGTGCGTAGATAGGTTCGTGCGGATAGTCCATGCCAGACTTTTCCCTCAAGAAAGGGAGAGCTGTAGCTGAATGGGATGATCCACGGGCTGTAAAATGTGAGTTTTCTCCCAATATCAATGATCTGGAGTGGTTTCGCTCCTTCAATGGAGAAATTGAGATCAGGTCCATATGTCAGCATGGGGATATTTGCTGTTTGTTTTTCTGCGGACTGTTCTCGGCGTTTTTCTTCGTATTTGTTGAGGGGGGGGTCAGGCTGGAAGTCTCGTTGCCAAGGATTGCGGCTTACCAGGACGGGACGTAAGCCATGAGAGGCTGAGGTCTCACGGAGTAACTGGTAACTTTCTGCGAGTTCTGTAATTGTTCCTGCGATATTGTTGTGCACAGTGGTGCGGATCTCAATGCCTTTGGGTGCGCATTCCACAACTTTTTCACTATCGATGAAACGTTCAAAACCTTCGATGTACCATCGTTTCTTTTTAATGCCTGCGTCGCCAATGCGTAACTGGGGGTAATCGTGGGCATAGAGAGGAAGTGCATCGATTACTGCTTGGAATTTCTCGAATCGGGTGTTGGAGAAATCCGCGAATTCCCCATTTTCCTGAAGAAAAGCGATTTCGTGTTCGATGCCGTAGGAGAAGTGCAAGAGAAATTCCTTCTTTACAAGGCTTTCGTCAAAGGAAATGGGGGAGTGGGTATAAGGCAGCGTGAAAAGTTTGAGAGAAGATCTCTCCGAGTGAATGTATTCTGGAAGTATGTCCCCATGTTACTCTGGGCTTTCCTTCTTGGCGAAAGGGTTCCCTTTCTTTTCGAATCAGGTTTTCTTGCAAAGCCCCTTTTCCTATTAATGTGCTGTTGTAATGCGAAAAAGGAGGGGTTGTGAGCACAACCGTCTTGGTGCGGACAGGCAAACAAATGGCGCAACGGATTGAGGCAGAAGTACCTGGAGTTACTGCTGTGCCGCTGCCTTTTGCGGGTCCACCGCCTGCCGGTCTTCAAGGGGAGGTCCTTCTGACTTATCCCGGAGCCCAGGTTGGCCAGATTCAGCCTCTGCTTGACTCTGGGCTGAAATGGGTGCATTTTCTTGGTGTGGGCATTGACGGATTTCCTTGCGAAATTCTTACAGAACAAACTCTTACTTGTTCCCGTGGTGCGAATGCGGTGCCTATCGCGGAGTTTGTGATGGCCTCTCTTCTTGCCTTTTGCAAAGGATTTCCTGATGTTTGGCAGCAAGACGCTGGAACAACATGGTTTGCGCCACGTGTGCCGCTTACCTCGTTGCAGGGCGCTGTTGTTGGCCTTCTTGGCCTTGGCTCTATTGCCCGTCATGTCGCCGAGCGGCTTTTTCCTTTTGCTGCGCAGGTGAAGGCGGTACGCCGTACCTCCACTCCTAGCCCTGATCCCCGGATTGAGCTACTTCCTTCGCTTGAGGAGCTTCTGGTGCAGGCAGACCATCTTGTTGTGGCAGCGCCCGCGACGCCCGCGACCTACCACTTGCTTGATGCCGGTGCTTTCGCAAAAATGAAGACAGGTTCTCATCTTGTGAATATTTCACGTGGTTCTATCTTGGATCAAGATGCTTTACGCGATGCTCTCGACAACGGTCCTCTTGCCGGGGCTTCTCTCGATGTGAGCGACCCAGAGCCTTTGCCGGCAAACCATTGGCTCTATACACATCCTAAAGTACGGTTTACTCCCCATATTTCTTGGAACTCCCCTTACACACTTGATGCCATGCTGGATGCCTTTCTTGCCAACCTCAAGCGGTATCAAAAAGGAGAACCGCTTGAGGGCCTCGTCGATATTGCAGCTGGATACTGAGAAATATTGCTTCAGCTGCTGTCTTGTCTGGTGCCGGCAAGGAGATTCTTTGCCGCGCGAGACATTGCCCACAGAAAATGTTTGCGTGGGCCAGTGCCGAAAAAGGTGGTTCCACTAGAACATGAGAAAAGAGAACCCTGTGACGCGTATGGACTGCGTACCGGGCAGGATGTCCTGTGCTGCCCGATACCTCAGCGCATTTTCCTGAGTATTTTTTGGAATACTGGAAAGACAGAGTTCTTTCGGGCTCTTAGATGCCGAGTTTGGTTTCTTGCAAAGCCGTCACGGCTTCGTCAGTCCCCGCGAGTTCCACTTCGGCATTTTCTCCTCTGCCATAGGTAAAGAGCACGAGTTCTCCTGCTCTCCCCGTGAGAGTGACTTCGCGGCTCCCCTTTTTAATATGTTTTGTTTCTCCGGAAGGCAGGGCCAAGGTGAGATCGATGTCGTCGAGTCCACGAAGGAGGAGCCGACCCATGCGTCCCAGTAAAACCCACATCCCCTCTTCGAGTTTTTCGATCCCTTCGCGTGGTGCTGTCTGTCCATTTGCCCGGCGGATGTCCTCATGATGAATGAAATATTCAATGAGGTTGGTTTGACCGTCGACTGCTTTCATGTGAAGAGGCGGCCCTGTGCGTATTTTTTCGACGAGTTCTGCAAAGCTGTGCTGTTGCAGCGTTTTCTTCATGGCGCGTTCAGTCATGCCGGCAAGAGAACTGAAAATAATCCCCGGCATGGCGAGCGGTTTGCGTTCTCGCACGTAGAGATGAGCGAGAAGATCTTGCACTGCCCATCCTTCGCAGAGAGTAGGACTGTCCGGCCCTAGCGCGAGCGCGAGGTCACACAGCGCGTTGCGCTCATTTTGCGCGAGGTCACGATTGCTCATGAAAAACTCTTCTTTCTCCTGCTGCGCCAAAAAAAGCTTTTTCCATCCGTTTTTCTCGGTTCTTTCGCATTACTGCGTGGCAGGTTCGGATTTGAATGTTATTCTCGCTTTTTGCCTGTCTTGTAGACGGCAAGGCACCCCTGTCTTTTTTCACCGTATCGTTGAGTTCTGCTGAGAACCTCTGACGAAAACGATTGCACGCCCTGAGGCAGGGAGTGCGCTGTCGCATGTGTGCCCTAGACGGAAACCCTTTTCCTTTTTCTTTTTGTTCATTTTGTCGAATCTAATGGTTTTTTTATGGTAGATGTCCTTGTTTTCGGGGCAAGGGTTTTGTGGAGAAAATCGATGAACCGTGCGAATAACTATTTGTATAGCTAATTATCAGATACTGACTACTTTGTTGTCTCATTTTCTATGGCATATAATTATGTTTTTTGTATGCTACTGTAGGTATTGGGCATTGAGTATTCATCATTGGGCGCTGGGGTAGACGCTGGGGTAGACGACAAGACGGCAAGGTGCTTGACGTCTTTTGAAAAAAAGACGTCATATTATTATAATAAATATTATTGTATCTATTTTTCTTGGTTGCAGCGTAGGTCGGGGAATGCTGTCTGGGGTGAGGGGAGACGAACGGCGTTTTGTCGTGAATAATAGGATAGTTAGGGATACTGCTGTTCGCGAGGAATGAGAAGAAAACCCTTTTTCCAGAAAAAACAGTGGAAGTGCGCATTAATGTTTTTTATCAAATGATGTGCCATGTTAAAGGGTTGAGAGTGGAAGAATGAGACGAAAAACGACCGTCGTGCTTATCCTTTTTGTGATGCTAGGTCTTGTCGGACAGGGTGCTGTCGATCAGGAAAGTGACGTGACTGCCACGAGTGATCTTTCTCAGGTTACGGGAGTGCAGCCTGTTTTTTCTTTCGTCATGTCCGAGACATCGGCTTCCGAGGTGTCTGGTAATTCGGTACAGAAAACAGAAAACTTCGGGGACTCTTATGAAGAAGACCTCCGTATGTCTCTCGAAGTTGCAAACCTTTTTTGGGAAAAGCACTGGAGCGACTATTTCACGGGAAAGTATACGCTTCCAAGCGCACTAATTTCTTATTATGGCGATAATAATCCCAAATGCGGGAATGAAATTATTAATGGTGAAGATAATGCGTACTACTGTATTGCGGAGGATTATATCGCATGGGATACGCTATTTCTGAAGCGTTTATACTCGGATCCACAATTCGGGGATTCCTCAACTTATCTCATTATTGCCCATGAATGGGGTCACGCTATTCAGGCCCGTCTCAATGACAGTTTGGTGTCCGTAGCCTCTGAGTTGCAAGCTGATTGCTTTGCCGGTGCGACCATCGCTGGTTTAGTGAAAGACGGTGATCTCTATCTGGAACCAGGAGACCGCGGGGAGATTTTTGCGACTCTTGTCGAAGTAGCAGACAAGTATGAGTGGGGATCTCCTAGTGAGCATGGAAGCGCAGATCAAAGAATTGAAGCCTACCAAGGCGGCGAAAAGAATGGTATCCGCGCCTGTTTGCCATAAACGAGAAAGCCGTATATTCCCTGTAAATTTAAAAATATAACGTAAAAAGGTAAGGCACATTTTTTTACGGCCTTACCTTTTTACGTTGCCCACAAAGAACCCACTCGATCACATCCTTTCCTTAAACTCTTTGCCGGCAATACCCGCTTTTTCACCCCGATTACTGGGCTTTTCTACCTGTGGGTGTTCCTTCCTTTCTCGCCTGTACTCTTGCTATTTGGTAACTGTCCGGTTTTTCTATTTGGTGGGAAGTAAATCCCTCTGTGTCCCCTGTGAGTAGACCCCCAATTCCCGTTCCGGAGCTGAAGCTTCTTTCTTTCTCACTGTGGTCACTGTGGCCTGTTCGACACTTCCCGGAAGACAAGTGTTCTCTCGTCTTTGTCTGGCTACATTGCAACGCCAGGAAGGAATCTCTGGGGAGGAAACCCTGGAGATGTTCGCTTCTTTCGTGCTGGAACTCTTTCTGGAAGTGAAAAGGTTGTTGACGAAGTGGGCTGGGATTTGTCTTGTGTGAAGTCTGCACCAAGATAGTTCGGGTTTTGAGATGGGCAGGATGGCATGGCAGGGCATGTTTTTTTGCAGAGAATGCCGAAAGGGAAAAAAGTCATTTTGAGGAGTAAAAGACCATGGTAATTAGTATTTTTTGCAAAACCATGAGAAGGAGATGGCAGCTTTTTGCCGATGAAGTGATGTGTTGTGGTGAGGGGAGGTTCTGATTGTTCGGCAGGACTTTTACTGGATGTCCGGTGGATTTCTGGTGTCTTTGTCGGAAGTTGTTCTTGTCTCAGGCAGTGGTTCGTGGGGGGAAAGAAAATGGTAGAAAGCGATAATGGGCGCGATGTGCGTTATTCGGAGTCGTCAACGGAAGTTTCCGGAGAGGGAAGATGCACAAAAGAGGATGATGACAAGCGTTCAGCTGGACAAAAAGATCATGATCGCGTGCTGTACTGTGGCGAGTTTCAGCGTCTTGGTGGGATTACCCAAGTGGTGGGATCGCATGAAGGACGAGTTTTTCATAACCGACTCATGCACTCTTTAAAAGCAGGAACTCTTGCTCGGCGTATCGCGGAGATTCTGAAAAAGGAACCTCTACATGTTCAAGATGTGATTTCGAAACTAGGAGGTCTCGATCTAGATGTAGTGGAAACTGCTGCACTTGCACACGATATTGGCCATCCTCCTTTTGGTCATACCGGAGAGGATCAGCTTAATGAATTGGTGAAAGCAAAGGACGGAGAAGGCTTTGAGGGAAATGCCCAGGCTTTTCGTATTCTGACAAAGATCGCACCGCATCATGACAAATTTGGTCTGGATCTTACGAGGGCAACTTTGCGGGCAGTTCTAAAATATCCTCGGCTTCAAGATAAATCTCCTGAATCGCAATCTTCAAAGAAGTACGGGGCTTACGAATCAGAAAAAGAGTTTTTCGATTTTGCGATGGAACTTCCTGTTCAGAAAAAGATGGAGAAAGAGCGTTCTCTTGAAGCCGCGATCATGAACTGGGCTGATGACATCACATATGCGGTGCACGATCTTTATGATTTCTGTCTTTCGGGGTTTATTCCGCTTTCGACCTTAATTCATTTTGGCCAACTGTCTCAAGACAATAGTGCATCGAAAAAAAGCGGGAAATCTGAATTTGAGCGATTTTATAAAAGCTCTCTATCTCAAGAAAAATATGATCGAGAAACTTTTCGGAATGCGTGTAGCTGTCTTTTTCATAGATTGCAAAAATCTGGGTATTTTCCTTCACTTGACAATACATCTTTAGAGGAATCATCTGCACAATTGCGCGGAATGCAAAGCTACTTGATTCATAACTTTGAGAAGGTGTTTGTTGGAGAACTTTGCAGTGAAGGATGCCTATCTGATGTGAAATTCTCCGAACCATTTAATTTCCTTGAAATTGATATAGGAGAGGAATTCAAATGGAAAGAAGCCAAGTGGTATATATCGGTTTTAAAAGAATTGACGTACTTCTATGTTATTAGCAATCCCAGACTTCGTTCCCAACAAGTTGGGCAGAAGAAGATTTTGGAAGTCATTTTTCACGCGTACTATTCTGATTTGGAGAACGCTTTCTCAGGGGGAAAATCCGCGCAAGAGCAGTCGGGTATCCCTCAGAAGTTTGAGAAATTATATGAAAAAGAGAAAGACAATCTTGCGAAGTGCGGGAAGTACGAAAAAAGGGAACTTCTGCCTCGGATTGCTGCAGACATGACTGCTTCTTTGGAAGAACAAGAAGCAATTTTCCTATTTGGGCGACTCAATGGCAACCGTATTGGATCAGTGACCGACTTGTTGCCCCATCACCTCTGATGTCTTGTCCGACGTGACTTTTTGCCGGAGGGTTGCCCCGGTATGGGTACTCCATTGTCTGGTGCGAGCCGAAGCCCGCCCGAGTATGTTGATCCTGTTTGCACGCGCGTGTGTGTCGTCCTGCCACTGTGGGCTGTGGATGCGTGCGGCCCCGGGCCCGGCGTAGCCGGGTACGTTTGGCTGGGGCGGTGGTTTTAGAGGGCGAAGGCGGTGGCGGGGTTGTCCCAGAAGATTTTGCGGATGGATTCGTCGGGGATGGGCTGCTTTTCCAGGCTTTCCATGCCCCAGGGGAAGGTGCCGTCCGGGTGGGGATAGTCGGTATCGAAAAGGAACTTGTCGTCGCCGACGAGATCGAGTGCGGCAGGCAGGGTTCTTTCGTCGCCGCGGGCGGCAACCCAGACGTTGCGTTTGAAGTATTCGGTGGGGGCCAGTTTCAGGTTTGGATGTTCGGCATTGCCGGAGAATTCGTAGTGTTGTTCCATGCGTTGCAACCAGTAGGGGACCCATCCGGCGTCGGCTTCAACATGGACAACCCGCAAGTCGGGGTAGCGTTCAAAGATGCCGCCCCAAATGAGTGACATCATGGCCGACATTGCCTCGAAGGGGTGGGCGACAATGTGTCCGGTGGTGTGGGTGGGGAAGCGGTCCCCAAACGAAGGAATATGGGGGGAGCCGGAGTCGTGGAAACAGATTGGCCGGTTGCTTGCTGCTGCTGCTGCGAAGACCGGATCGTATGCTTCGTCGGCGAGGTCGCGTTCGCATACGGGGTTTGGGCGCATGTAGTAGGCTGTGCAACCTTTGGCGGCAGTGCGGCGTATCTCTTCTGCGGCAAGGGTAGGGTCTTGTGCGGGGAGCATGGCTGCCCA
>Ga0209013_10000285_pt1 | contig 44047 bp, 38 predicted proteins | sample Cruoilmetagenom2_FD_187291 | JGI IMG/M metagenome (GOLD analysis project Ga0209013, IMG submission 187291) | Oil polluted marine microbial communities from Coal Oil Point, Santa Barbara, California, USA - Sample 2 (SPAdes) (version 2) | ecosystem: Environmental > Aquatic > Marine > Oil seeps ...
TGGCCTCGTCGGTTGCTCCACCCATGGTATACAGTATGCCGTCTTCATCCATAGCGGAAACTCGGTTTGGGTTTTGCTCGATGACGACAACATCAATATACTTTTGGATAAGATAGCTGCACAGAGCCCTTCCCACTCTTCCGTACCCGCAAACAATAAAATGGTTTTTCAGCTTGCTGATTTGTTTATCCAAAATACGCCTCCCCAGAATATGTCTGATACGCCCTTCCACCAGAAACTGTATAACGTTTCCAACAACATAAAGAAAAAACCCGACTCCCAGAAAAATAAGAATAACAGTAAATAATCGTCCCTCCGGGCTTATTTCATGCACTTCTCCGTAACCAACTGTGGCGAGGGTGATGACCGTCATGTATAACGCGTCCATAAACGACCATCCTTCGATCACTATATACCCAACAGCACCGAATATAAGCAGGCACGCAAATAAAAAAAAGTGTAGAATAAATTGTTTGGTGCGATCCATGTTGATATTCAATTAGTTATTAACATTTAATTAATACAATATAGAGATGTGATGTTTGTGTCAACAACATGAAATGCCTTGCTAAATTCATCCAGGAAATTTAAATGAGTGTAAGTTTTTTCAAAAACCTTCACAAGAAACTTTTTGGTATTCAAATATATTTTTTGGATATAAGCAGTAGACAAATTGATGATCAGCGGTTCAAGTGTTGCAAGCATGTTAAATCTATCCCCTTCTGCGGTCAGCAAATTGGCGAGCAGGGGCCGCAAGGACAGTCGTAGAGAAAAGATCGAAAATGATATTTTTGAATTAAACAGCTATGAAAACAAGGGAGAGCAATCGTAATATAATAGAAGGGAAGATTGATCATATGTCAACCTTTCACTAATATCCCCCAAATACTGGAAAAAGGCGGTTGAGATTTTTTTCTTAAACGCCTTTTTCTCTTTTGCAATCCTTCTTTACAATTGTTTGATAGAGATAAACCCCTGCGATACTCCCCAGAATATTCGCCAGAACATCCATATAATCGGCACTTCTATAGGGAACAAAAGACTGGTGGATTTCATCGCTGATTCCGTAAAGGGCGGATAGAAGCACGCTGAGGATCAAGACAAGCTTTAAATTGTGTTTTAATGGGGTCGTGTTGAAAGCCCTTAAAAAAAGGGCGGCCAGAAGGGCATAGCATGCAAAATGGAGCAGCTTATCCATAAACGGCCAGTCCGGCAGGCTTTGGGGAGAGGGATGGGAAGACTGAATATAAATCAAAAGGCAGTATACGAGAATCGGAAACCAGTAAATGATGAATTTTTGTAATTTTCCCAAGGTAATATTGCTATTTTGCCGTTAGATCGAACGGTTATCGGAAAGTTTTATGTTTTTCCTGATTCCTGACCCCTGAAACCTGTTTTAAAATCCGGTTGTGGGCCGTCTTTTCCCGAACAACGCTTCACAGGGCGCGTTTTTGGTGACATGTTTTTTAAGCTTTTTGCACCAGAGTGACTGAAAGGTGCGGCAGGACCCGTCCAGGGCGTCGAGTTTTGCAACGTCGGCATCTTCACAGCGCAGGTCGCACCATTTGATGTTGTGGGATGTAATTCCTGCATTTATGTTACCGGAATCTTTCATGTCAAATTTTGATGGCGTCGTAAAAAGTCCCGTCTATAGTTGAGTTCGTGACTTTTTACGAGTTTGTCCATTTTAAAAGGTAAAAAAATAAGGTTCCCTTGAATACGCGTGACTTTATGGCCGTTCTGTACCTCGGACAGCCTCGACGCTTGCAACCATCAAATGTTCACCGGACCGGTCATAAGATTTCAAGATCGAGCTTTCTTTGGCGGATGTGGGAAAGGACCTTGTCTAAAAACGCCGGGTGGGTAACCCCGTACCTGACCTTGCCGTCCAGGGTTCTGACGGAAAGGTTTCCGGATTCTTTTTCTTTTTTGCCCACCGTCAGGATCAGCGGAATTTTGTCCAGCTGTGCATCTCGAACTTTTTTGTTGAGGCTTTCGGTTCGGCTGTCCACTTCTGTGCGAACCCCGGCGGCTTCAAATGTTATTCTTACATCGTTTGCATAGGGCGCAAAATCATCGTTAATGGGGAGAATAACGGCCTGGACAGGGGCCATCCACAGGGGAAATTTTCCTGCAAAATGTTCGACGAGAATACCAAAGAATCGTTCTATGGAGCCGTAGACCGTCCTGTGAATCATTATGGGGCGACGCTTTTCGTTATCCTTGTCGATATAGAAAAGGTCGAATCTTTCAGGCAATGACATATCCAGTTGAACCGTTCCGCATTGCCAGGTCCGTCCCAGGGCGTCTTTGATATGAAAGTCGATCTTGGGCCCGTAGAAAGCGCCGTCGCCTTCATTGATCTTGTATGCTTTGCCGTAAGTGTCAAGGGCTGCTTCGAGACCTTTGGTGGCCACTTCCCACTGGGCATCGGAGCCGATGGATTTTTCCGGGCGCGTGGATAGCTCCAGGTCAAATCCAAGGCCAAAAGTTTTGTAAATGCGTTCTTCCAGCTGCAATACACCCAGAATTTCATCTTGAATCTGCTCGGGGGTCATAAAAATGTGCGCATCGTCCTGATGAAACGCCCGGACACGGAAAAGTCCGGACAAAACTCCGGAAAGCTCATGACGATGGACCAACCCGATTTCGGATGCCCGGATCGGAAGATTCTTGTAAGAATGGCGTTTTGTTTTATACATCAACATTCCGCCCGGGCAGTTCATCGGCTTTATTGCATTCGCATGGTCGTCGATGGTGGTGAAATACATGTTTTCCCGGTAGTTGTCCCAGTGGCCGCTTCTTTCCCACAAGGCCCGCTGAAGTAGAATCGGCGTTTTGGTCTCCACATATCCGGCAGCCCGGTGTTCCTCTCTCCAGTATTCCAAAAGGGCGTTCCAGACCACCATCCCTTTGGCATGAAAAAAGGGCATCCCCGGTGCTTCATCGTGAAAGCTGAAAAGATCGAGGGCAATACCGATTTTGCGGTGATTTCTTTTTTTGGCCTCCTCGAGGAAATGGAGATATTTATTCAATTCTTTCTTAGTGAAAAATGCCGTGCCGTAAATTCTCTGAAGCTGTGCCTTTGTCTGATCGGCACGCCAGTATGCGCCGGATACTTTCATGAGCTTTACGGCTTTAATAAAACCGGTATGCGGAAGATGGGGACCGCGGCATAAATCCGTAAAATCCTCGTGTTCATAAAAGGATATGTCCACATCTTCCAGCTCATTGATCATTTCGAGTTTATACGGCTCGTCTTTGTAAAATTCCAGTGCTTCGGATTTTGAGACGACACGCCGTCGAAAGGGGACTTTAGCCTTAATGGTCTTCTTCATTTCAGCTTCGATTTTTGCAAAATCATCTTCTGAAAGCGGGGGCATGTCGATGTCGTAATAAAATCCGTTTTCAACCGCCGGGCCGATGGTCAATTTTGCATTTTTGTAAAGATGCAAAATCGCCTGGGCCATGACATGGGATGCGCTGTGGCGGAGGATTTCCAATGCTTCCGGGTCGTTGGCCGTTATCAGCCTGACTCGGGAATCTTGGGTGATTTTTGTGTTTAAATCCATAAGCTCTGAATCGAGCTTCATGGCAACGCAATTTCGCGCCAGACCTTCCGAAATGCTCATGGCCACATCGAGTCCCGTGGGATTGTTTTCAAAACCCTTTATATTACCATCAGGAAATGTTATATTGATCATTAAATTATCACCTAACCCGGATAATCCGGAAATTCGAAACTTTATCTAAATTATATTGGGAAAAAAATCTAACTTCTGGCAGAATTAGGAGCGTCAAATGTTTTTTTTGTTGAATTTCACACATCTGAAAATTTGATTTTTTTTAAAGAATCAAATTTTCAGAACCCAGAAACCATTTTTTTTCACGAATAAAATAAACCAAATTAGAAAAAATAACCCTGCGGGTCAAGGGAAAATTGAATGGAAAACGACTATCAGATCGTAGATACAGCTCTCGGACTCGAAAAAGCGGTCAGCGCCCTTGAAAAAGAAAAGGTCATCGCCGTTGATCTGGAAGCAGACTCCATGTACCATTTTAAAGAAAAGGTCTGTTTGATTCAATTGGCCACAGAAAAAACATCGGTTGTGGTTGATCCGTTACAGGTTAATAATTTTTCTCTCCTTAGACCCCTTTTTTCAAATCCGGACATACAAAAGATTTTTCATGGTGCTGATTATGATGTTCGAAGCCTTTACCGGGATTTTAAAATTAAGATAAACAATCTTTTTGATACAGAGCTCGCATGCAGGTTTCTGGGGATCAAAGGGACCGGCTTGAAAGCGGTATTGAAGATGTTTTTCGAGGTCAATATCGAAAAAAAATACCAGAAGAAAGACTGGTCCAAAAGGCCGTTGCCCGAGGAAATGGTCGAGTATGCTTCAAAGGATGTGATCTATCTTCAACCCCTTGCCAAGATACTGATCGATAAGCTTGAAGAAATAGACCGGCTGTCCTGGGTCCTTGAGGAATGTAAAATTTTGAGCAAGGTCCGGCCGATTTTATCCGATGAAGAACCGCTGTTTTTAAAATTCAAAGGTGCCGGGCGGGTCAAATCGAGAGGCCTTGCCGTACTAGAAGCCTTGTTGCAGTATAGAAAAAGTGTTGCAGAAAAAAAAGACAAGCCGTTGTTCAAAATTATTGGAAACGATTCGATTATGAAGATCGCAACCGCCAGACCGGTAACGCTACGTCGTTTAAAAGGGGGCAAAGCATTGAGCGGCAGACAGATCTCCATGTACGGCAACGATTTGATTAAGGTGGTGGTCGGCGCTTTAAAAATAACCGAGCGTGAACTTCCGGTGTATCCTCGAAAAACGGTGTCGGCAATGCCCTATAAAGTATTTGAACGGATAAAAGTCCTTAAATCCTGGAGAGATTCAAAAGCCAGGGAATTGGATATGGATTCCGGAATTCTGTGCAATAATGCGCTTATCACTGCAATTGCCGTCAAAAATCCTGAAGATATAAAATCCATGGGAACCATCAAAGAAATGAAAAATTGGCAGAAGACGGCCTTTGGCAGGGAGATAATAACGGTTTTAAAATCGAAAAATTAGATTTTCGTCGTTTGGCGGTGCCTATCGATTCTCTAACATTGAAATTCGGCAAACTGTTTATGAGCTCCATGAATCTCCGGACCGTTCACAGAAAACTCGTCGTTCGCATCAGCGTCACCGCATGTATTATAGCACTTCTATTCGGATTCGCTGATATTTCATGTCAATAATCGCGAATGTTTATCAAAAACCTGTTATTTTTTTATAATACTTATCATATAAGGATGAATTAAGATGAAGGTTACGTTCTATGGCACCAGAGGAACCATGCCGGTGGCGGATCCGAATTATACCCGATTTGGCGGAAACACCGCGTGCATTCTAGTTGCTTTTAGTACCGGCAGGGTCGCTATTCTGGATGCCGGAACGGGTATTCGAAAGTTGGGGAATGATCTATTAAGAAGTTCTCATGAACAATTCGGTAATATCAGTATCATATTATCCCATACCCATTGGGATCATATACAAGGTTTCCCATATTTCGAGCTGGCTTACGATCCTCGGCGGAATTTCACCATATCCATCTGTGGAAAAGGGCGGATGGGCAAAGACCTCAAGAGCATTTTTTCGACACAAATGCAGAATGATTTCTTTCCTGTCTCCTTGGAAGAAATGGGTGCGAAATTTACCTTCTTGCAGCCGGATATCACCACCTATGAGCATCCCAGCGGTATTAAACTTGAAGCGTCCAAGCACAGCCATCGTGGCGATGCATATGGGTATCGTATTGAGGAAGGCGGAAAAACTTTAGTATATTGTACGGATGTGGAGCATAAGGATGGAATAGATCCCAACGTGGTGGCACTCTCCAAAAATGCCGATCTTCTCATTCATGATGCTCAATATACTCCGGATGAATTGAAGGTGAAGCGCGGGTGGGGTCACAGCAGCTGGGAGCAAGCCATAGAAGTAGCTGAACGCGCCGGGGTGAAAAAACTGGCGCTTTTTCATCATGACCCTGAACATAACGATACATTTCTATCGAATATGGAGATAGAATGCCGGAAGCGTTTTGCAGACCTTTTTCTTGCAAGAGAAGGGGATGAAATAACGCTGTAGGACGCTTTTTAACAGGCTAAAACACCGGAGCGACAGCTCGAGTTCTACACATTTAGCACGGCAGGCTTACTGTTTTACAAAAGGCTCAAGTCCACAAAAGATGGGTTTTGAAACGGCTTTTAATAACCCGAACCTTCATTTCCAAGATTTATCGTAATGTGAAAAAACAATGGATATCATTAGACCATGACTATATCCGAGGTAACCCAGATAAAAATCGATAAACACAAGGTTGGTTTTGTGGGCCTTGAAGAAGTTTTTAAGGACATAGCAGAGTTGTATGCGGAACAGCCTGATGATGTTGTGGCTGAAGAATTATTGATCCGGCTGTCAAAAAAGAATTACATTTCTGACAAGGTTCAAAAGGAATACGGACGTGCATTTGTAAGGGAGTTTAGAAAATTTCTCGGCCAGCCGGTTGGAGATGAGAGTCCTGAAGGGCTGGAGATTAAAGTTCTGGGTGCAGGTTGCGTCCTGTGTAACAGCCTTGAAAATGAGGTTATGGAAGTTCTATCAGAAATAGGCTTATCCGCAGACCTTGAGCATGTTAGAGATGTTGAACAAATCGCAAAATACAGCGTCAAGGGGACACCCGCCCTGATCATCAATGGCAAGGTCATGTGTTCGGGCAGAATACCGTCGAAGAATATGATCAGAAAATGGCTGGAAAAAACCGGCGTTTATGAAGACTCTGGAGGAGCTATGACCAAACCGGTACTTATAAAGAACATACTGTTTTCAGAACCCCATAACCTCGATGAATTGGTTGCATATGAATCGGGACGCGTTGTGAGCAGAACATTTTCTCAAAATTCATCTCTAAGTATAACGCTGTTTTCATTTGATGAAGGAGAGGGACTTAGTAGGCATACGGCGCCCGGCGATGCAATGGTGCAAATTTTGGATGGTGAGGCGGTTGTTAATATTGACGGAAAAGAAATGACCGTTGGTAAAGGGCAGGTGGTGGTTATGCCGGCGGACATCCCCCATTCTGTCACCGCTGTAAAGCGGTTTAAAATGCTTTTGACCCTGGTAAAAAGGCCTCAAAATAGCTCATCTAAGTAGAAGCTCCCTTCAGCCTTGCCAAAACGGGATTCCCTCCAAGGCGTCATGGTTCATGAACCATAAAATCAACAGGTTTTGAGTTTCTCCTGGTATTCTTTGATTTTTTCGATGAATACCGGAACAAACTCACGGCAGTCGTCGACAATTCCGTAATCCACCTGTTCAAACACCGGAGATTTGGCATCGTTGTTGATGGCGACCATGATTTTTGCACCTGAAATGCCGACCATGTGCTGCAATTCGCCCGACAGGCCCACACCGATATAGAGTTCCGGACTTACCATTTTCCCGCTCTGTCCGATCATGGTTTCAAGAGCAGCCCAGCCTTCATCAACGGCGGGTCTGGTTGCGCCCAAAGCAGCGTTCAGCACTTTTGCGAGATCGGCGATTTCACGCCATCCCGCCGGATCGCCGGCACCTGCGCCGCCGGCAACGATGATGGGCGCCGATTCAAGGTCCATACCTTCGAGTTCTTCACGGACGACCTTTAGGGTTTGAATCCGCCGTGGAATTTCTTTTGGGACCTCAATCGGGATAATTTCTCCGGTCCTGTTTTCATCCGGTTCGGGATTCGGGAAAACCCCTGCTGCGATGGTTGCCATTTGGGGCCGTCTGTCCGGACAGATAATCGAGAGCAGTCCACCGTATGCAGGTATTCTGCTCTCTAAAACTTTATTGCCGTCTATCACCAGATCGATGCAGTGCGCCGTCAATCCCGCTTCCAGCCTTGCCGCTATCAGCGGTGCCAGTTCTCTTCCCATGGAAGTGGAACCGATGAGAATAATTTCAGGCTTTTTTTCTTTTGCAAGTTTTTCGATAATTTCAGTATAAATTTCGGGTTGATAAACGGCCAGTTCCGGATCGTTCCCCAGGTAGACGCGGTCTCCCCCGGCCGCAAACAATTGACGGGGGTGTTCTTCCATCTTATGGCCCAAAAGTATGGCATCCACCGAAGTATCCAACGCGGTTGCCAATTTTCGCCCGTGATTAATGAGCTGAAATGATACTGCAAGAATCCGGCAGTCTATCTGTTCGGCAATAACCCACACGGGTCCGCATGATTTTCCCATTGTGCGTATCGATCCTTTCTTTATGCAAAGTTAAGGTTTAGATTGCACCCGCATTAACCAGTCTCTGGACCAGTTGTTCGGCTTTTTCTTCCCGTTTACCTTCGAGGATTTCGACCTTCCGTCTGCTGTCCATGGATGCAATTGTCGATACCATGCTCGGGGAACCCTTCAACCCGACCGATTCTTCAGGGACCCCCAGTTCTTGAATTCCCCACCGGGTGATTTCCTTTTTCCGGGCTTTAATAATTCCCGAAAAGCTGAGTCTCCGGGGCGTGTTCAACTCTCTGGTCACCGTAAAAACCGCCGGAATTTGTACCCGCACCAGACGGTAGCCGTTTTCAAGTTCGGCCTTTACCGTCCACCATTGACCATTGTATTCCACAATCTCTTTTATCCGTGTAACCACGGGTATTTTCAAGAAGGTGGCAATTTCCGGTCCCACCCATTCCGTGCTGCCGTCGCTGCTGGCCATCCCACAAAAAACCACGTCATACGGGCCGTTTTTTTCAATACCTTTGGCCAGGGTGTACGCCGTGGCAAAGGCATCGGCACCGGCAAAAGCCCGGTCGGAAAGCAAAAAACCCCGATCGGCACCTAAGGCCAGACATTCCTTTACGATGTTGCCCGCCTCGGGTGGCCCCATACTGAGCACTGAGATATGGGCATCAAATTCCGCTTTGAATTGAAGGGCCGCCTCCAGTGCATATTTGTCCAACGGGTTCAAGACCATGGGAACGTCACACCGCATGAGCGTCTTTGTGGCCGGGTCGATTTTTATGTTGCACGCCTCTTTTGGGTCCGGTACCGCTTTGACACAAACAACGATTTTGAACATTGTATACACCCTATGCCGAATCGGGAATTGAGGGATTTTTGGAAACACCTCCCTCAATTCCAGAGAGTTTTATGAAAGCGTCCAACGGGCGATAATGACTTTCATAATGTCGGATGTGCCTGCCGAGGGGCCCAAAACAAAGGAATCGCGCATATAGCGGGAAACCGCATACTCTTCCATGCATCCATAGCCGCCGTGTATATCACTGGCCATTTTGGCCGCCCTTTGAGCGGCCTCGGTGGTGAAATACTTGGCCACCGCAAATTCGTTGCTGGATCGTTCGCCCTTGTCCTGCATGGAAGCGGCTTTATAACCCAGCAGGCGGCCTGCTTCCAAATCGATTTTCATGTCCGCCAGTTTATTTTGGATCGTCTGTAATCTGCTGATCGGTTTTCCATACAGAATCCGTTCATTGGCAAACTTAACGGAAACTTCGAGACACGCAGCCTGCAGGCCCAGCGCACAGGCGACCATGCCGCCTCTGCCGACGTCGCCGATGGCCGCCAGGGCAACCCCCAAACCCTTTCCTTCAACGCCAATCAGATTTTCTTTGGGAACCCGGCAATTTTCATAGGCCAACTCGCCGGTATTGCATCCGCGCATGCCGACCTTGTTCTCTTCATGGGTGGCTTTGAACCCTTCCATCCCCTTTTCCAAGATGAAGGTCGAGAAGGCTTTGGGATTTTCGTCGTCTTTTGCGAGAACGGTAATCGTGTCGGCAATATGGGAGTTGGTTATGAAGCATTTTCGACCGTTGAGAATGTAGTCCTCGCCATCTTTTTTATACGTTGAGCGTATACCGGTGGGATCTGAACCGCCTGTGGTTTCAGTGACAGCGGTGGATGCCAACCGTTCTCCCGTTGCCAGGCCGGGTAAAAAATTCTTTTTCTGGGCATCGCTGCCGAATTTCAATATGGGTTCGATGCCCAATGCAAAAACCTGAAGCATCATACCAGCTGCCACCGAAACCTTACTGATTTCTTCGAGCGCAATAAACCGGGCGGTGTATCCCAAGCCCAGCCCCCCGTATTCTTCGGGAATGGTCAAAGCCATCATTTCTGCTTCAGCCATGGCCTTGAGAAGGTCCTGACTGACCTTGCCGGTTTTTTCCATTTCAGGAACTTTGGGAGCAACCTGTGTTTCCGCAAATTCTTGAGCCGCTTTTCTGAACATTTCCTGTTCTTCTGTAAATGTAAAATCGATCATTTTAGCTTACCTCCTTTAATGGCTTCATTTTGTCAAGGTAGTCGATCAGGGTGTTGATAGATCTATCCAAGTTCGCATCAGACTTATCCACACCGTACATAACCGTAGCGCCCAACATCCCTGCAAACAGCATTTCGGTGATGGCCCTGGTATCCACATCATCACTCAGTCCACCGGACGCCTTGCTCTCATCCAGAAGCCTCTTGAGCAGGTGTTTAAGGCCGATAAACCCTTTATTCACTTCTCTGGATAAATGGGGGCGCAGGTCGCTCAGTTCAACGGAAAATGTAATGAAGATACACCCTCCGGGGAAATTCTCGGCATCTTTCAGATACCGGTCTCTGAAGTTTTCAAGAAATCTTTTAATTTTTTCAATGGGATTTTCAATCTCATCCAGGCCGGAAAGATTTTTTTCACGCCAAATGTTACGCGCTTCATCCAGGACCCGGAAGAAGAGTTCCTCTTTGCTCTTAAAATGATTGTAAAATCCGCCCTTTGATGTCCCTGACGCTTCTAATATCTGACTCATTGAAGTGCTCAGGAAGCCTTTCAAAGAAAACAACTTTAACGATTCGTGTATGATTTTTTTCTTAAGATCACTCATGACCCGGGTCCTTTTCGAACAATGAGACCGACCAGTCGGTCTTGTCCGTTGTTCTTATTTTAATGCTGCGGTCATGTCAATATTTTTTTCAATAATCGGTGGAAGTGAGCGGAAAAATGGAACGCCAAAATATTTGTGATTTACACACACGACCTTTCAATGATATTTTGCCGACAACAGACCATCCGTTAAAACCTGAAACACTCGATCAAACGTATCACAAAATAGGCTAAGTTTCCACCTGCTCAAGGGATTTACCGGCATTCATTTTTATTATAGGAGGATCTGCAAATGAGATATTATGTGAAAAAGGTATTTTTATTCACCCTCTTCTTTACGATGCTTTTTCCGAGGGTTTTAACCGCTCAAGAAGGGTTTGAAACCGATGTCATTAAAACGTCCGCCGGCGACCTGGAAATCACGTTTATCGGCCATGGGACGCTGATGCTCAACCTTGGCGGGAAAATCATCCATGTCGATCCTTGGACCCGGCTGGGCGATTATTCCAAAATGCCCAAAGCCGATCTTATTCTTTTAACCCATGAGCACCGTGATCATCTCGATCTGAAAGCCCTAGAGATTCTGCGCGCCGAAAAAACCGATGTTGTGTTAACCCAGACCTGCTCAAGCCAGGTCAAAGGGGGGATTGTTATGAACAATGGCGATGTTAGGATCGTAAAAGGTTTGAAAATAGAAGCCGTGCCGGCATACAATGTCGTCCATATGCGCAGTAAAGGGGTTCCTTACCACCCAAAGGGCATGGGTAACGGTTATGTCATTACACTCGGAGATAAACGGGTTTATGTGGCGGGTGATACGGAAAACACTCCGGAAATGACGATGTTAAAAGATATCGATATCGCCTTTTTGCCCATGAACCTGCCGTATACAATGACGCCGGAAATGGTTGCATCGGCAACAAAAGTTTTTAAGCCCAAAATACTCTATCCGTATCACTATGGCGAAACAGATACGTCCAAAATCGTAGAATTGCTAAAGGATGTGAAACAGACAGAGGTGCGTATTCGAAAGATGAAGTAATCATGACTGGAATTGGGCCCCGTTCCCCCCAAAGGGTGTTTAAAATCACCGGGCCGTCATCTAAAGCTTTGGTTGCCTGGAGTCAGGATATGATTGAAATATTATGCGAAAGTCTCACTCAAGACCAGGCGAATACCTATGGGTTGGTGCTGGCCTCGTGCGGCCTGCCGTATTCCATGGTAAGATCCGGCAGCGGCTGGGAAATTTGGGTTGATGAGACGATCCACGCCAGAGCCCTGGACCTTGTGGCACAATATGATGCCGAGAATTCCCAACAGCCGCCGCTGGATGGCCAGAGGGCCCAAGAACACAATAAAACGTACACGGGCATATGGGTTTCCTTGCTTTTACTGGCATGCAATATGGGAGTCGATATGTCCGGTGGAATCGGAAAAATTGCCGGGCAATACGGCGCGTCTGCCTTTGATATTTTAAACGGAGAAGTATACCGGACCGTTACGTCCCTGATGCTCCACGCAGACACCCCGCATCTGGCCGGCAATATGGCCGGAATTGCCATATTCGGGACTTGGGTTTGTAACATCACCGGTGCGGGGGTCGGCTGGCTGATGATACTTTTAAGCGGAATTTTGGGGAACCTGGCCAATGCAGCCCTGTTTCAATACGGTCATAACTCAGTCGGCGCATCGACGGCTGTATTTGGCGCCGTCGGCTTTCTGGCCGCCTATCAGCTAGATCGAAAGATCAAAGTTGCCGACCAGCGCAGGAAGGCCTGGCTTCCCCTGGCCGGCGGTTTGGCGCTGCTGGCATTTCTGGGTGCAGGGGCCCACTCGGATCTCACGGCACACTTGTTCGGTTTTCTGGCGGGCATCTTTCTGGGACTTCTTTACGCCATGTATCTGCATCGGGTTCTAAAAAAGAAACATCAAACCTATTGTATGGTCGCCACCATCGGTATCGTTATTTTCTCCTGGCTGAGGGCGTCTGACATTCTCTGAACCGGAAAATTTTCGCCTGCTTGAGAAAATTCGTTTGAAACTCAGAGAAAACAGTGAAATAGGAATGGAGGCCGCTTCAACACGGCCTATGGTGTTTTCATCTGTAAATTCGAACCCCTTTGTTGAAAGAATAACACGAACCATGGAGAAAAGACATTGAGAGTCCTTTTGATATCCGCCAACACCGAAACCATTAACATGCCGGTTTTGCCATTGGGCCTGGGATGTGTGGCTACATCGGTACAGCGTGCAGGGTACCCGGTCAGGGTGTTAAATTTACAGGATCAAACTGAACCCCTGGCGGCCGTCCAAGAAATCGTCGAAGAATTCCCACCGGAGGTCATCGGAATTTCAGTCAGAAATATCGATGACCAGAACAGGGAACGCCCGATGTTTTATCTGGATTCCGTAAAAGAGATCGTATCGATTTGCCGAAATACGACCAGCGCTGTCATTGTCTTAGGGGGTGCGGGTTATAGTATTTTTCCGCAATCCGCCCTGGATTACCTTGAAGCCGACTTGGGGATTCAGGGGGAAGGGGAAGCGGTGTTTCTTGAGCTTCTCCACAGGCTCCGAAATAAAATCGAACTCTCCGGAATTCCCGGTCTTTATTTTCTCCGTCAGGGGACTCAAAATCAACCAAAGCGTATCGACAATCTGGCCGCCTATCCACTGCCACTGCCCGATACTCATATCCGGATTCCGGCCATGTTCGAAGAAGAAGAGATATGGTTCCCGGTTCAAACCCGCCGCGGATGTCCCATGAATTGTAATTATTGTTCAACCGCCAGTATTGAAGGACGAACCATTCGAAAATATCCGCCCGAAAAAATTGTCGAGATGATTTCGCGATATGTCGATGCCGGGTTTGATCGCTTTTTTTTCGTTGACAATACCTTTAATTTCCCGCCTTCCTATGCCGAAACTCTTTGTGATCGATTGATATCGGAAGATTTGAAGATTATCTGGCGGTGCATCTTGTATCCCTGTAAGGTTGATGAGACGCTGGCGGCAAAAATGGCGCTGGCCGGCTGCAGAGAGGTCAGTTTTGGTTTTGAAAGCGGTTCAAAAAAAATACTTCGAAACATGAACAAAAGATATGGTCCGGATGACGTGCGGAAGATTTCAGAACGACTGAAGGCGGTTGGCATCCATCGCATGGGATTTTTGCTCCTGGGTGGACCCGGTGAGAACAGGGAGACCGTTCTGGAAAGTCTGACTTTTGCAGACTCCTTGGCGCTGGAAGTTGTGAAAGTTACGACCGGCATTCGAATTTATCCGAATACCTTGCTGGCCCGAACCGCCCTTGAAGCGGGATTGATTGAATCGGAAGAGGATCTTCTTTTTCCGAAGTTTTATATAGCAAGGGAGGTGGAAGGCTGGCTGGAACAGACTGTGGATGCCTGGATGGAAGGCCGCCCCAACTGGATCAAATGAAACCCGGGCAGGTTTGGACGCGCCATTTCGCAATATTTAGAATCGCGAAGCGATGGTGTAAACGTCTCGGAAATTCTACAATTGATTGAAATTAAAAATCTTTTAATAGCTCCTAGTTTATGCCGCTTCCATGGAATGCTGGAATGTTGGAATAGTGGAACGTTGGGTTGAAGGAACAATATCATTCTAATTCCTATAGTAACCCATTATTCCATAATTCCAATTGTGACCTGCCCGCTCGTGCCTTGCAATGGCAGGCGGGGCGAAGCGAACTAACTTAAAACACAATCCCCACATATCCCACAAAACTGGTGCCGGGACTTTTATCATAGCTGGTGGCATATGCTATGGTTTCCGCTTGTTGTGCTCCGAGCTGTTTTGCAGCTGCAATGGCTGTTGCGGCCGCGCCGCTGCAGCAGGCATTCTGGTGGGTCATGCCTTCTTTAATGACTTTTTCGGGGTCCATGGCCAGCATGGCGTCAATAACACGTCGGTCATTTTTATTTCGGACCCAGTCCACCGCTGAAAGCCCCGTGCCCTGGGACATAAAGCTGTAATTCGGGCCGTAATGGGTAAGGTCCGTGGAACCGATGACTTTGACCTGAAGCCCCATCCGAGTTGACATGTCGACGACAGCTTTTCCGATTTCAAGAGATTTTTTCGTCGGCGGCGCACCGATGGGAACGATTTTAGCGTCTTTAAAAAAATATTTAATAAAAGGGAGCTGAAGTTCGATGGTATTGTCCTGGGTAAAGCGATCCGTGGTCTCAATTTCAAATGTAAATTTTTCGGCCAGTTCACCCGCAAGTTGTTTTTCTATTTGTATGGCACCAAAAGGGGTCTCCCATGCACCGTCGGTCATAATATAGGCCGGGGAACCGCTATGGAGATGCATGCCGAAAATTACAAAAACATCCGGAGGATTTTCATCTTGAAGACGGTGTATTACATTGCATGCGATGCTGCCTGAAAAATACCATCCGGCATGGGGCACGATGCCGCCGGTTAAGGTCCTTTCCGAAACGGTTTCTGTGCTGTATTCTTTTAGGAATCCTTCGATTTCTTTCTCGCACGCCGAAGCATTGTCCGGGTACCAGCTTCCTGAAAAAATGGATTTTCTAACATTCATAATAGCCGCCTCCTTTCTAACCTATCAATTTGCCACATGCGGCTGAATATGTCCATTATTTTTACCTAAGCTGAACGTTCCAAATAGTGACAGAGATTCAAAAATTTAATAATTACAGATAAATATACATTTCTAAAATTGCTAATAGGTCTCAGCCAATAGGTGAATGTTTTTTTTAAAAAATTGTCACCATTTGAAACCCATCAGGCTTGCCGATTTTACCGGATCTGCTATGTTGCAGGGCGCTTGCGGTAGCCGACTACAGCGGCACCCCCAGCGCCTTGCAACTCCGGCAGACTCGACAGTCGCTCAATTTAGGTTTTCAAAGGAAATTGAGGTGGATTACACACCCGTTAAGATGGATATCACGTAATTTACCCCACCTGTTTGATGTTTTTCGTGAGAAATTCAGATTACACCTTGACATGACAAGGGTATGATCACTATTTTTAGTCAAAATTTATCCGGGTTGGGAGTTTTGAATGCCATCAAATAGAATGTTTTCCATAGACATCGAAGTCAGGTTCCGTGACCTTGATGCCATGAGACATGTTAATAATGCAGTTTTTATTACATATTTTGAAGAAGGGCGAAAAAAATTTTCAAAAAATATCTTTAAGGTTTCAGATCCTTCGGATTTTATCTTTATCATGGCCCATATCCGCTGTGATTATCTGAAACCGATTAAATTTAATGATAACATTACGCTTCAAATGTGGGTCAAACACATCGGGAACAGAAGTTTTTCTTTTGGATATAAACTCATTGACGCTAAAGACGAATCGATGGTTTATGCCACCGGGGAATCGGTTCAGGTCTGTTATGATTACACAGCGGATTCATCCATGGCGGTTCCGGATAAGATGAGAGAAGCGATGGCTCAATATTTGATACAAGGAAATCCAGATTAGGAGGTTTTTTTATGCCCATATATGAATATCAATGTGAAAAGTGTCACCACTGTTTTGAAATCCTTGTTTTCAGCAGTGATGATGAAAAGGCAGCCTGCCCTGAATGTTCTCACCGCCGGGTAAAGCGGCTTTTAAGCTCCACCTGTTTTATCGGCAGTTCCAGCGGCAGCGGTTGCAGTAAAAGTTCGCCGAAAGGTTTCTCATGAGCCAGCTAGTTCTTGGTGGCGGTCGGCCGCTAAAGAGATGAGACGTCCCGGGACCTGGATTTAGATCTCGGTTCAAACAGGCATTTTTCTTGACAGGTCAAAAAAGAGGTGTTAACAGATTTTAAAAATATAGGCACGTAGCTCAGGGGGAGAGCGCTACCTTGACACGGTAGAGGTCGTTGGTTCAAATCCAATCGTGCCTACCATTAAAAACAAGGGGTTATGGTTCACGCCAAAACCGCTTTTTTGTTGTTTGCTACCATTTTGATAGCAGATGTTAGGGCTGAATATCATTCGGCCCTTTTTAATTTTTTGGGGGAAATTTTTAAAATTCTTACCCGATCCAATACGTCATTGGATTGCAACAGCGAAGGGATCTTAGGGGCATAATTTAACGCGTTTTTTGAATCAATATTACAATGACCACCACCAGCACCACAGAAACTATCCCGAGGGCATAAAAAACCGTTTCAATCCCAGAATTCGTTTCAATTAGAAACAGGGGCCTGGCGCCCCAACGATCGGCAATCACCCCCCAAGGAAGCGCTGTGACCCCAAACAAAAGATACATCCAGAAGGAGATGTCCAGAACATATGCCATGTCCATTTTCAATCGTCCGGCCAGTGGAAGAACCAGTGCCGGAAAGACCAGCATATTGAAATGGCTCATAAAATGGCCATAACAGGTGGCGAACATGATACGGAGTTCACGGGAATCCATTTGGGATGCGGCCAATGAATCGGGAAAATTTTTTGGTGTCAATGGGTTAACCCTTATAATGGATCTGATATGAGCGAGCCGGAAAAAATAAAAATAGATATAGAAAGGCGCCGGTAAAATCAAGGGAGAAATAGCGGACTGAATTAATGGCAATTCTATATTGACATCATCATGATGCACTTTATAAGGTGCCGCTTTGAAAATTTTGACCTTTGGTTTCAAGGGATTCTTTGGGGGGCGCCCATTACATCGGGAAGAAAACTTCGATGTTCTTCCGACCAGGATTCGGTCTGTTTTGCCATGTTGCGTTTCAGGTTGTCTTTGGGCATCCATTGGGAGTGAACACATTGAAAATAATTAAAAAATAGATAGTTAAGATAGACTGATCATTTTTTCGACCCTCCAGAAGCGTCACCGAAGCGCCCTTCTGTTTTCCGGAATATCCCCACAATACCCAAAATGTGCAAATTATATCCACTTTACTCCACTTAATATTTGATATAATATTTTCCTTTAACATTTATAAATTATTATAAAAAAATATTTTACATTCATTTATTTTTCTTGACATTTATCTAAAAATGTACTTTTAAACAAGAAAAGTGGATTAAAGTGGATAACTCTGGAGAAATATGTTTCGAGGAAGCTCATTTCATACCATCGATACCAAAGGACGCATCATCGTTCCTGCCAGATTCCGTGACATGATAAAAGCAGACGGATCTTATGGTGTCATGTTTTCCAGGATGGACCGGGGGCTTGTGGCCTATACCTATGACGGGTGGCGTAAAATCGAGAACCGTATATTGTCCCTTGCCGAGAAAAGCGAGAGTATGCGCCGATTCAGAAGGGTCTTTATCGGCGGATCTTTTGAATGTCTCTGCGACAAACAGGATCGTGTTTTGATACCGCAGAATTTGAGAGAATATGCAGGGTTAGACAGAGAAATCGTACTGGTTGGCGTTCTCGATCATTTTGAAATATGGTCACGGGAAAATTGGGACCAGGAGAATATGCATCTGGAAAAAGATATGAAAAAGGAGGATGTAAGAAACGAAATCGCTAAATTAGGGCTCTAATTGTATGTCATTCAAACATACTCCTGTAATGCTTCATGAAGTGCTCCGCTATCTGAACTGCAGACCCGGAAAAATCTATGCTGATTGTACCCTTGGAGGTTCGGGACATGCCAGGGCAATATGCAAAAAAATCATGCCGGGTGGCGTCTTTATCGGCATCGACCAAGATATAGATGCCATCCAAAACGCAAGAAAAATTTTAGAACCGTTGGACTTAAGCGTCCACCTCTTTCACGAAAACTTTATATATCTCCCTGATTTTCTTGGGCAGTTAAAGATAAAATCGGTGGACGGAATTCTCCTTGATCTTGGGCTTTCACTTCATCAGATCGAATCAAGCGGTCGTGGTTTCAGTTTTAAAAGGGATGAACCGCTGGATATGAGGATGAGCACAGCGGCGGACACAACAGCGGAAGATTTAATCAATCGGATGGCGGGAAATAGCCTAAGGAAAATATTTCAGGAATATGGAGAGGAACGCTGGTCAGCACAAATCGCAAGAAAAATAGTTCAGCAGCGGAATCGCAACCCCATAAGGTCCAGCAAACATCTGGCCCGGATCGTATGCGATGCTATTCCAAAGCCTGCACTGTTTAATCAAAAAATTCATCCGGCAACACGGGTTTTCATGGCGCTTAGAATTGCCGTAAACAGGGAGCTTGAAATGCTCGATTTATTCATGAAAAACGTTGCGGATCTCCTCACTCCCAAAGGTCGTCTCTGTATTCTATCTTTCCACTCCCTTGAAGACCGAATTGTAAAACATCGATTAAAAGCTTTGGAAAAATCGTGTGTGTGTCCACCCGATTTCCCCCAATGTGTTTGTGATCAAAAATCGGTCATTCGCATACTGACAAAAAAGATCGTTCGTCCCACAAAAGACGAGATTGCAAGAAATCCCATGTCAAGAAGTACAAAATTGAGAGCAGCGGAAAAGATATAATGGCCCGGAAAACACGAAAAAAAGGCGATATGAAAATAACGGGAATCTGGATCGTTATCATGACCGTATTTATTGCTGAACTTTTCCTATATACCTGGTGCCGTGTCAACTGTATCGGGGTCGGCTACGAAATTTCAAAAGAGACCCAAAAACAGCATGAACTTGTGGCCTTGCAGACCAACTTGAAGATTGAGATGGCAAGCTTAAAATCACCGGAACGAATCGCAAAAATAGCAAAAAACCAACTTGGCCTGGTAACGCCCACTCAGAAACAGACGATTGTTATTCCATGATATCTAAAAACCGTATCATACTGAATTCTTTGGTGTATGAATTTGCGATACACGGCACTATTTTAATATGAAACAGATAAAATTTCGCGTGATCATCGTAGGAATTGTCTTTACACTCTTTTTTACCATTATTGGTGCCAAAGCGATGTATCTTCAGATTTTTTGCCGTTCCTGGCTGTCCGAGAAAGCCGCAACCCAGTATGAAGTGTCTTTAAGATCTTCTGGAAAACGCGGAACAATTTACGATAGAAACCTAAGGGAAATGGCGGTCAGTATCGATGTTACCTCTATTTCTGCGCACCCGCCACAAATAAAAGACCCGAAGGCCGCAGCAAAATCACTTGCAAAGGCGCTGAAAATCAATCGTAATGTGCTTGCCAAAAGACTTACTTCTGAAAAAAAGTTTGTATGGATCAAAAGAAAAGTAACCCCCAAAGAGGCCGAAACCGTCAGGAATCTCAACATCGACGGCCTTGGTTTTTTACGTGAACACAAGCGATTTTATCCCAACAAAACACTCGGCTCCCAGCTCGTTGGATTTACCGATATTGACGATCACGGCCTGGAAGGGATCGAATTTTATTACAACGATGATCTCAAGGGAGCTGTTTCCCGATATACGGTTTTAAGGGATGCTCACGGTCGTGGATTTGAGGCTGAAAACATAACCGGTTCAGATTCCAGCGGAAAAAATCTTGTTCTCACCATTGACAGCAACATCCAATACATTGCTGAAAAAACCCTGGCCGAAACGGTGACAAAATTTTCGGCAGAATCCGGAATGGCCGTTGTAATGGCCACCGGCACCGGCGCCGTATTGGCGCTGGCACACTTTCCTTTTTTAAATCCCAATGCCTTAAATGAGTTCGACCAGGAGCTATGGCGAAATCGGGTGATCACCGATCCCTTTGAACCGGGTTCAACCATGAAAATCTTTAGTGCCGCAGCGGCAATAGAGTCCGGCAGCAGCTCGCCGAACAGTATCTTTTATTGCGAAAACGGTGCGTATCGGGTGGGCAGGCACGTTGTTCACGACACCCACGAGTATGGATGGCTTTCTTTGCAACAGATTGTCAAATATTCGAGCAATATCGGCGCCATCAAATTCAGCACCAAAACAGGGTCTGAATATCTATTCAGAACACTGCGCAATTTCGGTTTCGGAACAAAAACCGGAATAGACTGTCCCGGAGAAACCGCCGGCAGTCTGGCATCTTTCAAAAAGTGGACAAAAATCGACGCCGGCACCATATCCTTCGGACAAGGGGTATCGGTTTCAGCATTGCAGCTCGTCGCCGCCACGTCTGCCATTGCGAACAAAGGGATTTTCATGAAGCCCTATGTTGTTCAGGCCATTACCGATCACAATGGACGCCTCATAAAAAGCTTTGCCCCAAGTAAAGGGCGGCGGGTAATTTCAGAAAAAACCGCCAGAACCTTAACCCGGATCATGCAGACCGTCACCACCGAAGGGGGCACCGGTGTCAATGCTGCACTCGAGGGGTATTCCGTTTGCGGAAAAACAGGAACAGCACAGAAAATCGGTAAAAACGGCGGGTATGCGAACGGGAAATATGTATCATCTTTTCTCGGCTTTGTACCTTCGGAACACCCGAAAGTTGCAATTTTGGTGGTTATTGACGAGCCCAAACGACAGCATTACGGGGGTACCGTTGCGGCTCCGGCATTTAAAAATATTGCTCAGAAAACCCTGGCCTATATGAATATATCACCCAAAAGCAAAACAGACGGACTCATCGTCTCTCTGGGGAACAAGGCAAAAGCGTGCAGCTTTCGAATTTATTAAAAACGGTCCATCCGGTAAAATTTCACGGAATACGGGCGAAACCCAGCGAAGCGAATACGGATACCCGGAACACCGAACGCCATGAGCCGGATACGTCAAGCCTTTCGCTTTCACCGGACCCTGAAATAGGTTCCATTCATTTCCGGTCACAGGATGTTGAGCCGGGGGGACTGTTTGTTGCCATAAAAGGTCTTGTTGCAGATGGACATGACTTTATCGATGACGCACTGTCCAGAGGCGCAACCGCAATTGTTGCCCAGAAACCCGTGAACAGAGAATTCGTAATTATAGAGGTCGAAAATACCCGAAGAGCCCTTGCGACCATATCCGGCAGGTTTTATTCGAATCCGTCGGAAAAACTTTTTTTGATCGGTATCACCGGCACCAACGGCAAAACAACCACGGCATTTTTAATTGAGCAGATTCTTTCACAAGCCGGTATCAACGTGGGGGTCATCGGAACCCTAAATTACCGTTATTCGGGAAAGACCTTTCAAAATCCGATAACAACGCCCGAATCATTGGATCTTCAGAAGATACTGGCACAAATGGTTGAGGAAGGGATTACCCATGTTGTCCTGGAGGTCTCTTCACATGCACTGGATCTGGACCGGGTGTTCAACTGTAAATTCGATTTGGCGGTCTTTACCAATCTGACCCAGGACCACCTTGATTATCACAAAGATATGGAGTCCTACTGGTCGTGTAAAAAAAGGCTTTTTACAGAAATCCTTGGGCCCAAATCGGGCAATGACCGAGCCATGGCCGTGATAAATCACAATGATGAAAAAGGAAGAAAGCTGATCCATATGCTCGAGGCAAGATCGGGTGAAATTTCTGTTCTTTCCGCAGGTTTTTCGGACGAAACCAATATATGGGCCGAAAGATTCGACCATAACCTTACCGGAATTTCAGGCAGAATTTCTACGCCTGAAGGATTTTTTGAGATCAAATCTTGCCTGGTGGGACAACATAATTTGGAAAACATTCTCTGCGCTACCGGTGTCGGCATTGCCCTCGGTGTTTCATTGGATATTATCAAAGACGGCATTGAATCGGTGGGCGTCGTACCCGGGCGTCTTGAAACCATTCCAAATGACCACAACCGGTTTGTATATGTCGATTATGCCCACACACCGGATGCGCTTGAAAATGTGCTGTCCGCGTTACGATCATCGGCTCCGGGTCGACTCATCTGCGTATTTGGTTGCGGCGGCAATCGGGACAGAGCCAAACGGCCGCAGATGGGTGAAATCGCCGGGAGATTTTCTGATCTTGTCATTGTTACGTCGGATAATCCAAGAACTGAACCGCCCATGGAAATCATTGATGAGATTCTGACTGGAACCAAAAAACTGCCGTTGCACATCTATATCCCATCGGATCTGAACGAAGGGTTTCAAAAAAAAGGATGCGTTGTCGAGCCCGACCGAAGAAACGCCATACAGCTGGCAATGATGGCTTCTATGCCCGAAGACACGGTTCTGATCGCGGGCAAAGGCAACGAAACCTATCAAATCATCGGGGATCAGACCCTTTCTTTTGATGACAGAGTAGAAGCGGCAAAAGCACTCTCAATGATCGGCGGCCCGGGTTCTGCCCCCAAATCTCAGGGGTGTTCGGAACCTCAAACTGCCAACCCGAAGTCCGCATCCCTCACCCCGATACCGTGGACCGCTGCTGAGATTCTCGAAGCCACCGGCGGAGAACTTTTTTGTGGTGATTCCAATGCCACGTTTGCCGGGGTCTCCATCGATTCTCGCAGGATATCTGTTGAAGATTTCTTTGTCGCAATTAAAGGCGACGTTCATGACGGACATAGTTTTATTGAAGATGTCATGAAAAAAGGCGTCGGCGGACTTCTGGTGGAAAAGAATAGAACCCACAAACTGCCTGAACTAAGATCGTTAACACCCGGGATTACGTGTATCACGGTAAATAACACCGGAAAAGCATTGGGCGACCTTGCGGCCTTTAACAGAAAACGTACCCATGTTTCGGTGATCGCCATAACCGGCTCAAACGGAAAGACCAGCACCCGAAACATGACAACCGGCGTCGTTTCCCGTCGTTTTTGTACATTGTCGACCCAGGGGAATTTAAACAACGAAATCGGGCTTCCCCTGACCCTGCTGAATCTTAACCGACACCATCGGTGGGCTGTTTTGGAACTGGGTATGAACAGACCCGGAGAAATTGAACGGCTCGCCCAAATCTGTTTGCCGGATTTAGGGGTTATTACAAATATCGGTCCTGCACATCTTGAAGGGTTGGGCTCCCTTGATGCCGTCATGCACGCCAAAGGTGAACTGCTGGGAAAAATTAAGCCGGGAGGTACGGCGGTTCTCAACGCAGATGATTCCAGACTTTTAAAACTGGCGGATACAACCTCTATGAATGTTTTGCTCTTCGGCGTTTCAGCAGATGCTGCAATCCGGGCCGAGTCCATAACGAAAAAAAAGTCGGGACTTTCTTTTGTCCTGGTGCTCCCAAGAGAACGGATCTGGGTCGATCTTAAAACTCCGGCTGTTTTCATGATTTCGAATGCACTGGCAGCAGCGGCCGTGGGCCATCTTTTGGGGTTAACTGCCGGTGAAATCAAGGAGGGCCTGGAAGATTTTAAACCGGTTCCGGGGCGGATGAACATCCTTAAAACCGGCAAAGGGGTCCAAATCATCGACGATACATATAATGCCAATCCGGGTTCAATGGAGGTCGCCATAAAGACCCTTAAGTCATTAAAGGGTCAGGGCAGGGGAATCCTTATTTTAGGCGACATGCTTGAACTTGGGGAACATGCCGAGTCTCTGCACCGGGAGATGGGTTCCAAAGCCGCCGGGTCCGGTATGGAAAGGATTTATGTAACCGGCGACTACGCCGAAAATGTCATGACCGGTGCATTGGAAGAACATATGGACTCCAGTGCTATTTTCAAAGGCACCCGGGAAGAAATCCTGGAGGACATCATCGGCCGGCTCGATGCCGGCGATTGGATTCTGGTAAAGGGGTCCAGGGGAATGGCCATGGAAAAGGTTGTTGAGGGGCTGCTTCGCTGGGCCGGCAATGAAAATTAATGTAAAATTTTAATTTTTTCAAAATATTATCGCTTCAAGCATAATTAAAGAATGATATATCATCTACTATTTCCGCTTCATAAAACCATATCGGTTTTTAATGTATTCCGGTACATTACTTTCCGGACGATCTATGCCAGTTTGACGGCTTTTTTAATCTGCTTTTTGCTGGGGCCTTGGGTTATTCGAAAACTGAGCTATATGCAGATCGGGCAGTATATCAGGGATGACGGTCCGGAAACACACCATAAAAAGGCCGGGACGCCGACCATGGGCGGAACGCTGATCATTTTTTCAATCATTGTTTCCACCCTGTTATGGACCAATTTAACCAATTATTTTGTTTGGATCGTCCTTCTGGTGACGACGGGTTATGGCGCTATCGGTTTTGTTGATGACTACCTCATGCAGATCAAGAAGCAGAGCAAGGGGTTAAATGTTCGAAACAAGTTTCTGCTACAGACGATTCTGGCAATTGTTACGGGAATTCTGGTCTACACGGTTCCGGATTTTTCCACCCGGGTGACCGTTCCGTTTTTTAAAAATATATCACCCGATCTCGGGTGGGGATATATATTGTTTGCTGCATTTGTCATCATCGGCACGTCAAATGCAGTCAATATCACCGATGGGCTTGATGGCCTTGCCATCGGGCCTTTTATCATCGCTTCAGCTGCATATATGGTTTTTGCCTATGTGGCAGGGCACTTCAAGATCGCCGATTATCTGCAGATCAATTACGTTGCAGGGAGTGGGGAGATTGCCGTCTTCTGCGGAGCGATGGCCGGATCAGGCCTGGGTTTTTTGTGGTTCAATTCATATCCCGCACAAATTTTCATGGGTGATGTGGGCTCGCTGGCCCTGGGAGCAGCTATCGGTACCGTGGCGGTTATCACCAAGCAGGAGATACTGCTGGCTCTGGTGGGTGGGCTCTTTGTCATCGAAACGCTGTCTGTGATTTTTCAGGTCGGTTTTTTCAAAATGACCAACGGCCGTCGGATTTTCCGAATGGCTCCCCTTCACCACCATTTTGAACTCAAAGGATGGGCTGAACCCAAGGTCATTGTTCGATTCTGGATCATCGCAATTGCACTGGCGCTGATTTCCATGAGTACGCTGAAACTGAGATAGAGATGAAGATAATACGTTGTCGGTCATGATGCACAACCCGTAATCTATAACCTGCTTAATTTTATGGATCTTGCAAATAAAAACATTCTTATCGTCGGTCTTGGCATATCCGGTATGGCGGCGGCGCGGTTTGCCAAAAACAGGGGTGCATCCGTTACCGTAACCGACATTGCCGAAGAAAAAACTCTGAGATCCAATCTTGCTGCAGTGCAAAAAATGGGCATTAAACTGGAACTGGGCCGGCATAACATCGAAACCTTCGAACATGCAGATTTCATTGTTGTAAGCCCAGGGGTTCCCCATACCATCTTGCCCATAGAACGGGCCAAAGAAAAAGGAATTCCGGTATTGGGAGAGCTCGAGCTTGCTTCACGATTCATCCGGGAGCCTGTTATCGCCATATCCGGTACCAATGGAAAGACGACAACAACACGGCTTTTGGGGCGTATGCTCGAAAATTCAGGATTTAAAATTTTTGTGGGCGGAAATATCGGCAATCCTTTGATCGATTATGCGGACACAGGAGGAACGGCCGATATGGTTATCGCCGAAGTCAGCAGTTTTCAGCTCGATACCATCGATACATTCAGGCCTCGAGTGAGCATTCTGCTGAATATCCGTGACGATCATCTCGACCGGTATCCGGATTTTGAGTCGTATGCCAGGTCCAAAGGCCGGATTTTTGAAAACCAGAAAGAAGATGATATCGCAGTGCTGAACGGCTCTGATCCGGTTATTTCTTCAATCAGCAAAACACTTAGGGTCAGAAAACTGCCTTTTTATCATCAGGGAAATTCTCATGCCCACAACCGGGAACATGCAATTATCGGCCGAAGCAATGGACAGAATACGCATTCAATCAAAATTTACACCCATGAGAACCCGGACGCTGTTCTTGACCTTTCAAAGGCAAATCTCATGGGTCGGCACAATATGGAAAACACAGCGGCTGCATCATTGGCAGCCCTGGCTGCCGGCGGTACTTTAGAAGGAATCCAGGCCGGGTTAAACGATTTTAAAGGCCTTTCCCATCGACTGGAATATATAAAAACCATAAATGACGTCCGCTTTTACGATGATTCAAAAGGTACAAACATCGACGCAGTGGCCAGAGCACTCGAAGTCTTCAGGGATCCGGTGGTCCTTATTATGGGCGGGCGCGATAAAGGCGGAGACTTTAAACAATTGCGGGGGCTGGTGCAGCAACGGGTAAAAAACCTGATTGTCATGGGCGAAGCTAGGGATGAGATAAAATCGGTTCTTGAAGATACGTGCAAGGCGGGCGTGCAAACGGTATCTTCAATGGATGAAGCGGTCCGTTTTGCATTTCTATCTTCGGTGCCCGGGGATGTGGTGCTTTTATCTCCCGGTTGTTCCAGCTTTGACACGTACAACAGTTATGCGGAGCGGGGGGAAGATTTTTGTAAGGCTGTCGAAAACCTAACTCGGACAGGCCGGAACCAAAATCATTTGCCACAAAAGCACTAAGATACAAAGGATATGTGTATTATTCTTTTTTCATGCCTTGGTGCCTTAGCGGCAGAACGGAAAAAGTTTTGCCACAAAAAGCACAAAGCTAAACTTTAAGGTATTAAATAAGAAAGACGGGCCAAAATAAAAAACATGACCAGCGACAAACAGAACATCCAGAAAGTTCGTAAGCCGCCGCTCCAATATGATATCGCACTTTTGTTTCCGGTCCTGTTCCTGGTGGGCATCGGAATTGTCATGGTCTACAGCGCAAGTTCGGCCCTGGCCCTGAAAAAGTTCGGCACGAGCTATTATTTTTTAAAAAAACAGTCGATTTTTGCTCTGTTGGGTATTGTTGCACTGGTGGTCAGCTACCATATACCCTACCGGGTTTTTCGTTCTTTGACATATCCGTTGCTTATCCTGGCCTTTATATTCCTTATTGCGATTCTGGTTTCCGGGTTCGGATATTCGGCAGGCGGTGCAACGCGATGGTTTCGTGTGGAAAATTTTACATTTCAGCCTTCTGAATTCGCCCGTTTTGCGCTGGTGATCTATCTGGCATATTCAATGAATAAAAAAAAGGATAGAATCAAGGAGTTCAAGGTTGGTTTTCTACCCCACATTTTGCTCCTTGGCATGTTTGCGGTTCTGATCATTTTACAGCCTGACTTTGGTTCGGTGGTTATTCTGGGTGCGATTACATGGATAATGCTTTTTATCGGGGGGGTTCGAATTTCGCATCTACTGGGATCATTGGCCGTGGCAACCCCAATCGTCTACTATTTAATGGTCAGTGCGGATTATCGAATTGAACGTATCATATCTTTCCTGAATCCTTGGCAGTATTCAGCAGATAAAGGTTACCAGATTGTCCATTCCCTCTTGGCTTTCGGTACAGGGGGGATCTGGGGTACAGGCATTGGCGGCGGCTATCAGAAGCTGTTTTACCTTCCTGAACCCCACACCGATTTCATCTTTTCGGTCATCGGAGAGGAACTCGGTCTTTTAGGCGTTTTGATTATCCTTGGGTTTTATACCCTAATCTTATGGCGGGGGGTATCGATTGCCAGAAACAGCAAGGATGTTTTCGGGTCATTGGTGGCCATCGGTCTGACAACGGCAATGGGCCTGCAGGTTTGTATTAACATGGGCGTTGCCCTCGGACTCCTGCCCACCAAGGGGCTTACGCTGCCATTTTTGAGCTATGGCGGCACATCCCTTTTGATCAATATGGTATCCATCGGGCTGCTGATGAATATCGGGGCATCAAAAAGAATACCCAAAGCTGAAAGTTAAGATGACGCGTCACAAAAAGCAAACGGCAGTTATGATTCAGGGCGATAAGAAAGGGAGGAAAAGAAGAAACTTCGGTGCAATTCGAAATGCTTCAAGAGCTCTGCGCATCGTTATCGCCGGTGGCGGGACCGGCGGTCATCTCTTCCCGGGGATTGCCATTGCTCAGGAATTTTTGGACAGAAACCCGGAAAACAGTGTCTTATTCGTTGGTACCGAACGGCCCTTTGAAATTTCGATTTTGTCAGAAACAGGGTTTAAACATGAAACTATTACCGCTGAAGGCTTCAAAGGACGGGGATTTTGGAATCAGATCGGGTCGATCTCAAAAATACCCAAAGGCGTCATTGAATCTATTTTGATTCTCAAACGCTTCAAGGCCGATTTGGTGGTGGGTGTGGGCGGCTATTCCGCCGGACCCCTTGTGACGGGGGCATGGCTCCTGGGGATTAACATTGTTCTGCATGAACAGAACATTCTACCCGGAATTACCAACCGGATTCTATCGCGTTTTGCGAACCGGATATATGTCTCGTTTAAGGAAACAAAAGCCGGCTTGAACCCTAAAAAAATAAGGATTACCGGAAACCCTGTGCGCAAAGAAATTCTCCAAATCGCAAGGGAGCAGAAAGATGTCCATACAGCGGATTCAGGGCAGCGGCGGCAGTTCACGATCCTGATACTCGGGGGGAGCCAGGGAGCTCACAGTATAAACATGGCAGTTTTGGAAGCCATCGAATGTATCGAAGATAAAGAAGCTTACTTTTTTGTGCATCAGACCGGAGCACACGATGAAATCCGGGTAAAAAGTGTTTACAGGGAACAGGGCGTTCCCTGCAAAGTCCAGGCCTTTTTTAACGATATGGCCCTACAGTATCAAAAAGCCGATCTTATCATATGCCGGGCAGGGGCGACCACTGTGGCAGAAGTCAAAGCTATTGAGAAGGGCGTCATTTTCATACCGTTTCCTTTTGCTGCGGACAACCACCAGGTGCTAAACGCACGTTCTTTGGTCGACGCAGGGGCTGCCGAAATGATCCTTGAAAAGGATCTCAGCGGTAACGCCCTTGCAGAGCGAATTAATTTTTATGCCGCCAACCCGAATGACCTTCATCGGATGGCATCCCGGGCCGGGGATCTTGGCCGAGTTGACGCGGCAGCGGCGATTGTCGATGACTGTAACGAGTTGATTTCTTAATGATGAATTTTGTGGCAAAACTTTTTTCTTTTCGCCACAAAGGCACCAAGACACTAAGAAAGAATAATGAAATAAAATTTTTTGTGTCTTTGTGCCTTGGTGGCAAATATTTCTTTATTCCGGCTTATCCGGATGGGTTTGGTAAAACCAAAAAAACTAAATTGAACTAACCGTATGTTTCTTAAAAAATATCATATCCACTTTGTTGGAATCGGCGGTATCGGAATGAGCGGAATTGCCGAACTCCTTCTCAATCTGGGCTATAAGGTGTCTGGATCTGACATCAGTTCTTCGGACATTACCCGGCGGCTGGAACGCCTCGGAGGTATTATATTTGAAGGTCATTCCAAAGAACAAATCAGGGGGGCTGATGTTGTGGTCACTTCGTCGGCGGTGGGCCCGGAAAATCCCGAAGTTGTTGCCGCAGGCCGAGCGTCGATCCCGGTAATCCCCCGGGCAGAGATGCTGGCAGAACTGATGCGCTTGAAGTACAGCGTGGCGGTTGCCGGCGCTCACGGTAAAACGTCCACCACATCCATCGTCGCCACTGTTCTGGGTAAAGGTGGGCTCGACCCTACGGTGGTTATCGGCGGAAAACTAAAAAGTATCGATTCCAATGCCCTTCTTGGAGAAGGGGATTATATCGTGGCCGAAGCCGATGAAAGTGACGGCTCTTTTCTTAAAATGTCCCCCACCATCGCGGTGGTGACGAATATCGATCGAGAGCATCTCGATTTTTATCGAGACTTGGACCACATCAAAGAAGTCTTTATGAGCTTTATTGACAAAATACCTTTTTACGGTCTGGCGGTTCTTTGTCTGGACGATGAGTCGATCCAGTCGCTTATCCCGAACATTCATAAACGGTTTGCGACCTATGGAATGACTACTCAAGCCGATTTCCAGGCCAAAGATGTGGCTTTTGAAGGGTTACAAAGCAGGTTCAAGGTGTATCATCTTGGAACGTTACTCGGAGAGATCTTGCTGAACCTTCCGGGCCTCCATAATGTTTACAATGCCCTGGCAAGTATCGTGGTGGGCATTGAACTCGATATCCCCTTTGAAGTTATAAAATCGGCGCTTCAAACTGCGGAAGGTGTTCAACGGCGGTTGGAAATTAAGGGTGAAAAAAAAGGGGTTACGGTTATTGACGATTACGGGCATCATCCTACGGAGATCAAGACCACCCTGCATGCCGCAAGGGAATGCTGGCCGGGCAGGCGGATTGTGGTGGTGTTCCAACCCCACCGCTATAGCAGAACCCAGGCACTTTTTGATGACTTCACCCGGTCATTCTATCAGTCGGACCTGGTGGTGGTTCTTCCCATCTATGCCGCCGGAGAAGAAAAGATAAAGGGGGTGGAAGGGTATGCTCTGTTTGAAGGAATCCAGCGCCACGGCCACAGAGACGTCGTTTATATGCAAAATTTTGAAACGGCGGTTATGCATCTGAAAAACGTTTTAGCCCCGAACGATATTATGATTACACTGGGTGCCGGAGATGTTTGGAAAGTCGGGGAAATGGTGCTTGATGAATTGTCAAAATAGGTGTGTTGCAACACCGTCAATATTTGGGATGCAGCCAGAGGACATAAGGTTTATGGCCCTTGATTCTGATTTCATAAAATGGCTTGAAAACCGGTTCGGAGACAACGTCAAATTTCACGAACCCATGTCCAGCCATACATCATTGCGTGTTGGCGGGCCGGCAGAAGCTTTGGTGACGCCTGAAAACCTTGAAGATCTTAAAGCGCTGGTGGAATGGTCATGGAATAACGGACTTTCCTATCTGATCATCGGCGAAGGCACCAATCTTCTGATCAAGGACGGCGGCATCAGGGGAATTGTTATCGTGTTGACAAAATGTCTGAATACCCTCGTTCAGACAGGCATGGAAGCCGATGGCCCAATCGTTACCGCATCGGCAAGTGTCCGCATGCGATCCCTTTGCGCATATGCACTCAAACAGGGCCTTGAAGGAATGAATTTTGCCCTGGGCATTCCAGGGACGGTTGGCGGAGGGATTATGATGAATGCCGGGACATCCCATGGCGCCATGGAAAACGTCCTCGAGTCCATCACCGTATTGCTGCCTACGGGTCGGACCCGAAGAATTCGGCGGGAACAGCTCGATTTTTCCTACAGAACGCTTTCATGGAACAGTGAGCTAACAGAGGGTCATTACGCACAAACGGTTATATTGGACGGCTGCTTCTGTCTGCGTCCTTCGGATTCAGAAAAACTCAAAAAAGAGGCGCGAAAAATTTTAAAAGCACGCTGGAAAAAACAGCCCATGGGCTGGCCAAGTGCAGGATGTTTTTTTAAAAATCCCTCGTCCGGGAAAACAGCGGGCCAACTTATTGAGATGGCCGGCCTAAAAGGAAAATCCATTGGCGGGGCAGAAATTTCATCCAAGCATGCCAATTTTTTTATAAACCGGCACAACGCATCGGCCGCAGACTTTCTGGCATTGATGGCGCTGACTGAAGAGACCGTATCAAACAAGTTCAATATTGATCTTAAAAGAGAGGTTAAGATTGTTGGCACGTAAACGCACCCGGAAAAATTATTACAAAAACAGTGCTGCCAGAAGGCGTTATGAAATTATAACGCGCGTTATTTTCAGCGTAAAAACAGCGGCTGTCGGGACATTTTTGCTGTTGGTCAGCTTTCTTTTTATGTTTACCTACGATTTTGTAACCCAGTGCGACTATTTCAAGGCTGAAGGTCTGACGGTAACCGGCGCTCATCGGCTCACAGAGGAACAGGTTTTGCAGCAGAGCCAAATAAATAAAGGAATAAACATTCTTTCAGTAAATCTTTCAAGGGTTAGAAAGCGGCTCCTGGCACATTCATGGATCGAAGAGGCTGAAGTCAGCAGGGAGCTTCCCACAGGAATCAGTATCAGAATAAAGGAGCAGCGGCCCCTCGCCATTTTAGACCTGGGTCGAAGATTTATCATCAATGCCCACGGAGAGCTATTCAAAGAAATGGATGCCTCGGACCATTGCCGCCTGCCGGTGATCAGTGGGCTCGAATTTTCAGACATCAATGTTCGGGGTGAATCCCGAAGCGTTCCTTTTGATGCGGTAATGAAAATCTTAGCGCTTGGGAAAAAGCCTGAAAGTGTTCTTCCCTGCAGGTTAATAAAAAGAATCCGTGTGGATCGAGAAATGGGTCTCACAATTTACGCGTTTGACCGCATCAAAGCCATAAAAATCGGGTACGATGATTATCCGAATAAGTATGAAATGCTCAGAAATGTACTTTTTTATCTAAAAAAGAATGGAAGTTTTTCACAACTCGAATCCATTGATCTCAACAATTTAAACCGTATCGTAGTGAATCCTGCGAAAATAAAATCTGCTGCCTGAGGCCATAAGGAGGTTTAGAATGCAGGGACAGGAAAATATTATCGTCGGTCTTGATATTGGAACGACCAAAATTTGTGCTGTGGTCGGTGAAAAGACAGGGGATAAAATAAACATCGTTGGTATTGGAACTCATCCGTCCATCGGACTTCGGAAAGGCGTTGTAGTCAATATTGAATCCACCGTTGAATCGATACAAAAGGCGGTTGAAGAGGCGGAACTTATGGCGGGGTGTGAAATATCATCTGTATACGCCGGAATCGCAGGCGGTCATATAACAGGGTTTAACAGTCGCGGAATCGTCGCCATTAAAGGGCCGGAAGTTACCCAGCAAGACGTGGACCGTGTTATCGATGCAGCACGTGCCGTCGCAATCCCCATGGATCGTGAAGTCATCCACGTGATCCCTCAGGAATTTATCATCGACGATCAGGGCGGGATCCAGAATCCTGTGGGCATGTCCGGGGTGAGGCTGGAAGCAAAGATCCATATCGTGACCGGCGCTGTAACGTCTGCCCACAATATTGTGAAATGCGCAAACCGCTCAGGTCTTGATGTCTGTGATATTGTCCTGGAGCCGCTGGCTTCAGGTGAAGCCGTGCTCACCGACGAGGAGAAAGATGTGGGAACGGCGCTTTTAGACCTCGGCGGCGGAACGAGTGATCTTGCAATTTTTTCAGGGAAAAACATCAAGCACACCTTTGTTCTGTCCCTCGGTGGCAGCAATCTGACCAACGATATCAGCATCGGCCTGCGTGCATCCATGGCTGAAGCCGAAAAGATCAAGAAAAAATATGGCACCTGTGTTGCCGGGAGCATCAATTCCGAAGAAACCATTGAAGTTCCCGGGATGGGTGGACGCAAACCCAGGAAGCTGCCAAGGCAGATCCTCGGTGAGATACTGGAACCTCGTGTGGAAGAGATCTTTACGTTGATAAAACGGGAAATATTTCGCGCCGGAATGGATAAAATTGTTACTTCCGGTGTGGTTTTAACCGGCGGGTCATCTCTGCTGGAAGGGGTAGAGGATATTGCAGAGACGGTTTTCGATCTTCCAAGTCGGCTGGGCAGGCCCAGGGGGATCAGCGGTCTTACGGATGTCGTCAATAATCCCATGTATGCGACAGCCGTCGGCCTCGTACTATACGGTGCAAGAATTCAGCCCAAAAAGAAATTCAGGATTCGTGACACAAATATTTTCAACCGTGTCATGACCCGGATGAAACGGTGGTTCAAGGAGGTCATTTGAACGGGCCCTTAAGGATAGGAGATAAAACCAATTACTGTTAGAGGAGGTGGGGGAAATGACGTTTACGTTAGTAGAAAACGACAATTATGCAAAAATCAAAGTTATCGGAGTTGGAGGAGCCGGCGGGAACGCGATCAACAACATGATCGATTCCGAGCTCCATGGAGTTAAATTTATCGCTGCCAACACAGATTCCCAATCCCTGGAAACCTCAAAGGCAACGGTCAAAATTCAGATCGGTGAGCAGCTTACCCAGGGGCTTGGGGCCGGCGCCAATCCTCAAATCGGGAGGGAAGCGGCGCTGGAAAATGCGGACGCCATAAAAAATGCCCTGGAAGGCAGCCATATGGTGTTCATCACTGCAGGATTCGGCGGTGGAACCGGAACCGGCGCTGCGCCGGTGATTGCTGAAATCTGCAAAGAAAATGATGTGCTGACGGTTGCTGTGGTAACAAAGCCTTTTTCATTTGAAGGCGGCAAAAGGGCCAAACAGGCCGAAGAAGGGATCAATGTCCTCAAAAAAGTTGCAGATACCGTCATCACGATTCCCAATGACAGGTTGAGGGGTCTTGCTTCCAAAAATGCCAGAATGATCGATATGTTCAAGAAAGCCGATGAGGTTCTGCTCCATTCTGTCAAAGGCATCACCGATCTTATCATGATACCGGGATTGATCAATCTCGACTTTGCCGATGTTAAAACCATCATGTCCAAAGCCGGAATGGCCATTATGGGCATTGGTATCGCTAGAGGTGATAACCGCGCTATCGAGGCCGCCGAACGTGCCATATCCCATCCGCTTCTCGAAGATATCTCCATTTCCGGAGCCAAGGGCGTTTTAATGAACATAACCAGTAACAGCGATTTGACCATGGAAGAAATGACCGAGGCTTCAGATCGGATATACAATGAAGTCGGGAAAGATGCCGAGATTATCTGGGGAACCGCCGTAGAAGACAGCATCGGCGATGAGATGCGCGTTACGGTAATTGCAACGGGAATCGATTCGGGTTCCGAAGCCGAGATTAAAAATGAGCTCAGAGGCAAGGTCAGAGATATCACGGCAGACGATTTGAACGATGCCGTAGATTATGATGAACCGACGTTCATCCGCCGTAAACACGCGGTGGGTGAGTCGAGCGGTGGGACCTACAGAGGATACAAGGGAATTGTCATCGACAATACGGATCTCAGTGATCTTGATGTGCCGACATTTTTACGTAAAAAGGCAGACTAGCTACCGAAAACGGGCGCATGATAAGAACTGTTGGATGCCGATGAACGATAAAAAACGAAAAACTTCTGATAGCCAATGGCAGGGAAAACCGAGAGATTTCAAAAAAAAGTTGCCCACCCGGAAATTGGTGCAATCCGGAAGCGATGGAAAGGCCGTATCAAAGTTGCATTGGTATATCCCAACACGTATCATGTGGGGATGTCCAATCTCGGTTTTCAGGCGGTATACGAATTGCTCAACGCGGTTGAGCACGTCGTATGCGAACGGTCTTTCTTACCGAGAACCACCGGAAAAAAAACAGATCGCATACTTACCGTGGAGTCCGGAAATCCAATTTCAAAATTCGACATCATTGCTTTTTCGGTCTCATTTGAAAATGATTATCCCAACCTCCTAACAATTCTTGATAAAGCAGGCCTCCCCCTGCTGTCTGATGACAGAGGAACCCCCCACCCTCTGCTTATTGCAGGGGGAGTTGCTTTATTATTAAATCCGGAGCCTTTGGCCCCGTTTATCGATTGTTTTCTGATGGGTGAAGCCGAAGCCATTCTACCACAGTTTTTTGACACGGCTTCACCGGATGTTCTGGCTCAAAATAGAAGATCGTGTTTAAAAACCCTCGCCAGCGAAGTTCCCGGTATCTATGTTCCGACATTTTACAGAGCATCTTACCATTCGGACGGGACGCTTTGTGCATTTGAACCGGTATCCGACGTTCCGGCTAAAGTTGAACGCCAATATGTGGAAGATATCTCCCAGATTCCTATCTGCAGTAAAATCGTAACCCCGGACACCATCTTTGACAGTACATTTCTCATTGAAGTCAGCAGAGGATGTCCCCATGGCTGCAGATTCTGCAGCACAGGATATGTTTACAGACCTCCGCGGTTCAGAACCTTTTCACTTCTGGAAAAATGCATGGAAAAGGGGGCGTTGATCACGAACAAAATTGGACTGGTGGGCGCTGCGGTTTCGGATCTTCCCGATTTAGACAAGCTTTGCCGCCAGAGCCTTGAAAAGGATATCCGAATATCCTTCAGCTCCCTGAGAGCCGATGCTTTTACACCTGAACTCCTTTCAGTCCTAAGGAAAAGCAATGTCAAAACCGCAACCATTGCTCCGGAAGCCGGAACAGAGCGTCTGCGCAGGGTGATTAATAAGGGTTTCACTGAAATAGATATCCTTGACGCCACCGAGGCGTTGGTCGCCAGCGGTGTCCCCAACCTAAAACTGTATTTTATGATCGGTCTTCCCACCGAAACCATGGATGACATCGACGCCATTGTCACCCTGTGTAAAAAAATAAAACACAGATTCCTCGAATCGAGCCGGGCCAGGAAGCACATGGGGGAGATCACCGTTAGTCTCGGTTGTTTTGTCCCTAAACCGTTCACGCCGTTTCAATGGGTCGGACTGGATGATATCCGTTTGCTAAAAGAAAAGATAAAAAAGATAAGGGCCGGTCTTAAAGGAGTGGCAAACATCCGCCTACACGCGGATATCCCCCGCTGGGCTTATATTCAGGCGCTGTTGTCCCGGGGAGACCGAAACACTGCACAAATATTGCGGCTTGGAAATAAAAATCAAGGGAACTGGCCCAAAACACTAAAATCCTCTCCTGTCAATCCTGATTTTTATGTTTACAGGGAACGTCCTTTGGATGAATTGTTTCCCTGGGACTTTATCGATCATGGCATCCGCAAGTCTTTTCTCAAAAAGGAATACAAAAGAGCCTTGGAGGGGAAAACCTCCCCCCCATGTCCTATGGAACCTTGCCATATCTGCGGGGTGTGTAAAGAGAAGGGCAATTCGAGCTGCGCTTAAAGGCTCGCTCGCCTCCCCAACATCTCCCTCTCAGAAAGGTACCGGGTATCACATTCCACATAGGCTACCACAAAAAAACTAATGCATGTATTCTGGAAACCAGCGATGTTAGTGTATTGAAGCATTAACCCTTCCTCTATATTATCAGCAAGTTCACATGGCTCTATCCCACATTCACAAATATGTCATAAACTCATATGGATAGCGTGAAGTTCAACAGGTATGTATCTTTCAATACGAATAATTTTCGAATTTTAAGAACTTCTGTTATAAGCCCGTGTGGAATCGTCTTCGTCCATTGGCAAATGAATAAAACAATGATAATAGGTAATTGTATTTGAACTACAGCAGCGAGCGCATTCCCCGCAACTTGGCGCGGGGAATCCGTGGATTAATTCTCGAAAATTTGTTTACGATCAATTAGGGTATGAATGCATATCAGATAGAGCAGGCAGATACACTGGATATGGTATGTCGTCACTTTGGAACGATTTCCCCTCAGAAGCGGTTGGCGCTATTATCACAAATTTCTGATTATCTGCTGTTCCGGGACGCGGTGGACGCATTTCTTCGTGAGCACTTTGAAAACACATGCACCCAAAATTGCTATCAGAGCAGGGTCAGTGCCTGTTGTTCCCGTGAAGGCATCATTACATTTTTCGGAGATGTTGTGGTCAACGCACTGGTATCTGGCGAAGCAGAGATCAAAGGTTTGGCGACGGTGCTCCAAACACCCAACACCGGATTTAAATGCATCTACCTGGGAGAGCAGGGTTGTTTGTGGCGGATTAAGCCGATTGTTTGCGAAATGTTTCTCTGCGAGCAGGCACAGAAAGAAGTGTTCGGGTTAAAATCTTGGGCTGATAAATTATGGCAGGAATTGAAGCGGCGGGAGAAACTGTACCGGTGGCCTGACCGGCCGGTCCTTTTTGATGATCTTGAACGTTATTTTATGGCGAGGGGATATTCCTCTCCCCTTATGTACCTGCATAACAGCCCGGGACTGTTGAGAGTGAAAAAACGGGCAAGGGAAAGAAAAACCAGCAAATAAAATATTCCATAAAAATCAATAGTTTTAGATTGATACCGGTTCAAAAATATAAAAAAATAAAAATTAGTAAAAGGCGTGAAAAAGAGGGGTATATTCTCGCAAATGTTACCCTATATATGATTATGAATTCGATATCTATCAAATTGTTTAAGATGTATTCCCATTTTTAGTTGTCACAGGTATAGTTTCCAGCGCAGATTCATCTGCCAACAAATCCACATGCCGATTCCGTGCTGGTTCTACGTCTACTCGTTTTGGCCAAAAGCCGTATTTCAGCCGATGGACCAGCAACCGACAATCGCTAAGCAAGGCCAGAAGACTTGGGACCAGCACCAGGGTTAAAACGGTTGCAAAGGCAATGCCTGCAGCAATAGATAGGGCCATGGGAATGAGAAATTTGGCCTGAAGGTCCGTTTCCATAATCAGCGGAGCGAGACCGCCCACCGTACTGAGCGATGTAAGAAAGATCGCCCTGAACCGTCGCGCACCACCAATGAGAATCGCATCAAAAAACGACGACCCTTCGGCAATATTTTCGTTGATCCTTTCGATCAAAACAATGGCGTCGTTAACCACTACACCGGTAAGTGCCACCATCCCGAATATACTCATGATCGACAGGTCATACCCCAAAAGCAGATGCCCCAAAACCGCGCCGATTATTCCAAACGGCACCGTAAACAGAATCACGAAAGGCTGGGCATAAGATCGAAACATGGTAGCGATTATGATAAAAATCCCGAGGATGGCCAGGGGATAACTTACATACAGACTATCGAACGACTCCCGCATCTTTTTCTGTTCTCCCTGAAGCGCTACGTGGAGTTCTGGATATTGTCGCTTGAGCTGCGGGAAAAAGTTTAAATCAAGCTCGGAAAAAATTTCATTGGCATTGGCCTTTTTGGTATCAACATCTGCACTAACAGCCACCCGGCGCATACCGCCGGTACGGATAATGGTAGAGTATCCGGGTGCAAAAGATATATCTGCGACTGAGATTAACGGGACTTTATACCCGTTTGGAGTGCGGATGCGAACCCGTTCAAGGTCTGAAATACGGCTGCGCTCATCTGCGGTATACCGTACTTTGATCCGGATATCGTCTCTTCCCCGCTGTAGACGAACCGCTTCATCTCCATAATAACCAGCATAGATTTGTCTTGCAAGATCATCAACGGTCAGTCCCAGAGTCCTCGCCTCAGGTTTTAATTCAAGTCTCAGTTCATTTTTTCCCTGAGAAAAATCGGAGCGGATCTGATAAACGCCTTCGAACTTGCGAAGCCTGTCCATAAGATCATCCGCTGCGCCAAGGATGTCGTTCATATCATGACCCTGCAACCAGACTTCGATGGGAGCACCCGGAGGTCCGGCTTGCAGTCCTGTGAAAGTCAAAGACTTAACACCAGGAATTGGACCGATCTCCTTTTCCCATTTGACCATTAAATCTTTTGAATGAATCCCACGCCGATCCGAGTCTAAAAGTATGGCCTGAACCGAACCAAAGTGGGGCCCTGACTTGGGCAGATCCTCCAGGGTCTGGCCTATCAGGGAAAGACGATCTTCAATCAGTGGGTCTCCGGAACGGGTTTGGGTATGCTCAGCCAATCGCAGAAGTGCTGCATCGATCTTTTCGATCGCCTGTGAAGTAACATCCAGCGGAGTACCGCTGGGAAACTCCACGGTGGAGGTCATGATAAACCCGTCTATCTCAGGAAAAACTTCAAATTTCAGTATACCACCTCGGACCAGCCCAATGGTCAAAAGCAGGACACTAATGGCGATACAAAATGAAATATATCGATAGTATAGGGCCTTGCTCAAGAGCGGTGTATAAATGCGGGCCACAAACCATTCCATCCCGGAGCTGGTCAGGCGATGCACGGTTTCCAGCCTGCGAGCCAAACGGTTCATATTATTGTTTTTAACATTGGGATCCGGAAGATGGCTCAAGTGAGCCGGCAATAACAACAGGCATTCCACCAGGGAAACCGCCAGACAGGAAATTACGACTACAGGCATGATGGCAATGAACTTGCCCATAATTCCGCCGACATATAAAAGTGGAATAAATGCGACGATGGTAGTGATCACAGCGGCGATGATCGGCATCCCCACTTCGATGACACCGTCAACCGCAGCTTTTAATGGTGGTTTGCCCTGCTTGCGGTGAAAATAAATCGCTTCACCAACGACAATGGCATCATCTACCACAATACCCAGAACCATAATCAATCCGAAAAGCGATATCATGTTGATCGTACCGCCCACGGCCCATAAAATGGCCAAAGCACCTGCAATGGAAATCGGGATCCCCATGCCGCCCCAGAAAGAAAGCCGGGCATTTAGAAAAGTCCACAACAAAATAAAAACAATCATCAGCCCGATCATTCCATTTCTTACCAAAAGATCGATCCGTGACCGGAGCATGTCTGTATTATCATAGAGAATTTTAATGTTGGTGCCGGCAGGTAGTTGCCGTTCTTTTTGTGATATATATTCTTGAACAGCCTCTGATATTACAAGGGCGTCTTCTTCCTGTGTTTTATAGACGATGAGAAGAACAGACGGTTCACCGTTTATCAGAGCACTTATGGGATCTTCCGTGAATCCGTCGTTAATGGTGGCCAGACGGTCCAGTGTGATGAGCTCACCTTCCGGCCGAGCCAGAACCACAATGGAAGAAAGTGTTTTACCCGTATACTTACGTCCCATGGTTCGTACCCGGATCTCCTCACCTTGTGTACGTATCGTCCCGCCGGCAAGATTCAGACTGTTGCGTCGGATCGCATCCACGACCCTATCAAAGCTTAACCCATATTCACGCAGCCGTTTTTCGGATACCTCAATACTGATTTCATATCCTCTGGCACCGAAGATTTCCACCTGAGAAACCTCCGGCACCAGCTGGATTTCATCCTTTATTCTTTCTGACCACTCTTTTATCCTCCGTTCAGACATGTCACCTGAAAAATATAGCAGCATCACAGGATCTTTTAGCGTTAGCTCGGTAATGACTGGCTTTTCCGCGTCAACCGGAAAAGAGGAGATGGCGTCCACTCTCGATCTGACCTTTTCCAAGACATCGCCCACATCATAATCTTCTTTTACTTCGATAACGGCGGAGCCGACGTTTTCACTCGAATTCGTGGTGTACTGTTTGATTCCCTCTTGGCCTTCTATAGCCTCTTCAATTTTCCGGCTGATTCCCTCTTCAACCTCTTCGGGATCAGCACCGGGATACGGAACTGAAATCGTAATCATGTTCAAGGAAAATTCCGGAAAGTTTTCCCGAATCATGGACATGGTTGCGATCCCACCGGACAGAAAGATCAGGACAAGGATGATATTGGCAAATACCGTGTTTCGGGCAAATGCTGCCAATACACGTTTCATGATTTATTTTCCTTTTTACTTCTGTTGGTTATTTCCAGTAACGCGTTTTCCAGTGGATCAATAAGCCGCGTGGTTATGATCATATCCCCGGCATTAATCCCGCCGGCCACATAGGCGTTCTCACCATCCACTCGTACGACGTTTACCGGTACGGTTTTCAGGCGATCTTTCACAGCAATATGTACCGTATTCTCAAAGCTCACCGCCTGCCGAGGCAGTCGGAATACATTATGCAATGTTCTGCCCGGAATTTTTACGGAACAGAACATGCCGTCCACCAGCGGCAAAGACCGAGGACTTTTCTTCAAAGCGGTTTCGGCATCAAAACGCAGGGCAACGATAAGGGTACGGGTCTGCTGGTCGAACTTTATTATCCGGTGTAGGCGACCATCCCAAGTTTGCCCATTGTTATTCTCTGTCCAATGGATCTTGCATGGCACTTGTTCGAGGTTTGAAAACCATGTGTTGTTTCCGTTTTTTTCATCTCTGTTAAAGCGCAGCCACTTGCGGGCATCACGGCTGTCTAAAGGCACCTGGATTTCTAGAACTGAATCATCTGAAAGGGTTATGACATTTTGTCCCGGAGTAACATACTGACCTTTTTCCAGCGAAACCGACTTGATACGTGCGTTAAAGGGAGCCCGGACCTCACAACGTTCAAGATTGTTTTCAGCCGTTTCCAGGACCTGTATAATCTGGTTTTCCAGATCAGCTGCAGCAAGCATTGTCTTTTCAGCCGCTTCAAGTCCTGATAGAGCAACGACGTTATCTTTTTTGTACAATACCAAGACCCGCTGATACTCTTTATTGGCTAATTCATGACTTCGCTTAAGAATTTTAAGACGTTTTCTGTTGGTTTTGAGAACCGTCAAATAATCCTTTGGATCAATTTTAAAAAGAACCTCTCCTTTGGGAATGATCTCTCCGATTTTCAGTCTGGGATGTATATCAACAATTCTTCCCGAAACTTCGGGTGCGATGGGCACAACAGTCAATGCTTTTACTTCACCATAGCCGGTTATAACTACCGGAATATCCTCCTTTTTAATCTGCATGGTTTCCACACGCAAAGAGCGTTCGCCGTTTTCTGCCTCAGCCGGAGGTTTTTTTAAACGGATCAGCATTACCGTTCCCGCTGCGCCGACCACCAGAACCAGGATGCAAATGATAATGCTAGTGAGCAAACTCATCACCGGCTTTGATGACTTTTTTATCGCGTTTGATTCCATTTATGTTCCCTTTTCTCGTTACAATTTAGATTTGGTGAGCTCTGACACCTCAAACCATTTCCGTTATCGACTCTTGAAATGTTATTGAATCTATAATGGGTTCAGTTTATTATAAAATCGTTACACGATTTAATTTAAGAAGGAGAATTGTTGTCAACCTTTGTACTTCCAAGTATCCTGTTATAAGTGGGTAGCGCAACCCCTTTTTCCCATAGAAATCTTTGGAGATCTTTCTAAACAAACATTATGAAACAATATTAATAGGGATTTCGATCAAGATAAGATGATAATCTGCCTGTTTGTGGATTCATTTTTCAACTCTATCTGCTATTTAGTGATATTTTTTAATCTAACAGATGGGATTGAGAGTGTTATCGTCATCTCAAACAAAATAACCTGCTGTATTCACAGCAGGTTATAAGTAGTATGTGGTTTTGCACATTCCTGGATAGATAGTCGCATATTATCGCATATTTTAAATCTTCAGCTTTTAGCAGTAAACACTAATCATTTTTTTCGGTTTGTCCTTTTTGATTTTTTGTTGATTTTACGATATATGTCATCAGGACGAACAAACTTCTGGTTGTTGTTTTGGCAAGACATCTGGATTAAATAACTTTAACATTTTTTCCCTTTGTGATAATGGTTTTCGACTGAGAAGAAACCCACATTAGTTAAAGGAAGGAGGTTTTAAAATGAATTTTTTGAGAATTTGTGTAGTAATCATCTTTCTAACATTTGGAGTTAGCTTTATAGGATGTGGTGGTGGTGGAGGCGCCAAAGTCAGTTCCCGACAGTCGACAATAGGCCAAGAGTTAATTGATCTCGATAAAGCGCACAAAGATGGTTTAATTACTGAAAAAGAGTATAATAAATCCAAAGAGAAAATTTTGAAAGAGGCGTATTAGACCGCAATGAACCATATTTGAACTGATAAATAAAACTAAGAAATCCAGTAATTAATCCATAAATTTAAATGTAAAGGAGTTAAAAATGGCAGAAGCAAAAGGATTGATGAAACCGGTAAAGCTGAAAAATGAGCTGGCAGAGTTTCTGGGAGCAACAGAACTTCCCAGGA
>Ga0209013_10000286_pt1 | contig 44044 bp, 40 predicted proteins | sample Cruoilmetagenom2_FD_187291 | JGI IMG/M metagenome (GOLD analysis project Ga0209013, IMG submission 187291) | Oil polluted marine microbial communities from Coal Oil Point, Santa Barbara, California, USA - Sample 2 (SPAdes) (version 2) | ecosystem: Environmental > Aquatic > Marine > Oil seeps ...
ACGGAGTTTACGGAGTGAAGCAATCTCCTCGCGCAGTGGGAGACTGCCACGTCGCAAAAAGCGCTCCTCGCAGTGACATCGTGTTAAGTTTCTTAGTAGACTCGTTCGGTATCAGCGCCTTTCAAATAAGGCGCGATTCACCCCACCATGAACTCTGTTATGTGTGTGCAGATCGCCAACCAGGCCCATTTCGGTCACATCGGCCTGGCGGGTCGGCATTTTGGGCACACACCCACTGGACATATTGATCTGGAAAATGTGACTGCCTGCATCGACCGAGTCGCTATGCTCAATCAGCATTTTTGCCCTCTTGAATTTGACCTGCATTGATAAACCAGAGGCTGGCTGAATGGACGAATTCCGACGAGAATCCACCCACATCCGTCGTGGTCAGCATGGCTTGCTCGCTCTCGGAGAGACGTGCTAGCAGGTCGAAGCGTCGTTCAGGATCGAGCTCCGCCATTACTTCATCGAGCAGCAGCACGGGCCATTGCCCCGTTTTCTCTTTCATCCAGGTGACTTCGGCCAGCTTCAGCGAGAGGACCGCGGTGCGTGCCTGGCCTCTCGATCCATAAATGCCAAGGTCCATTCCATTGCTGAGCAGGCGCAGTTCGTCCCTGTGTGGACCAATCGTGGTTACGCCCCGGGCTATTTCCACACTGCGCAATTTTCTTAGTTCTTCTAAAAAGCCTATCTGGATTTTTTCGATCGACAAACCCATGCGATCCAGAGGCGCATCCAGGGGAAGTTCATATTGTTTTGGGCTGCGAGCGAGCGGTTCGTAGGCAGGTTGGTAGGAAAGTCTCAGGACCTCCTGCTCGCGGGTTAGTTCATCATGAACACTGCTTGCCAGTCTTTCCAGGGCTTGAATTGTGTTGATGCGGGCATGCATCAGCTGAGCTCCCAAGAAGCTCAGCTGTTCGTCCCAGTAGTCAAGTCGATCTGTTTCGCCACCCCGTTCCCCTAATTGTTTGAGCAGCGCATTGCGTTGAGTAAGACAGCGAGCGTATTCCGAGAGCGATTTAGCGTACTGAGGAAGCACTTGAATCATGAGCAAATTCAAGTACCTTCGTCGCTCTTCTGGAGAGCCCTCAACCACGCGCAGCATTTGGGGAAGGAAGAGTACCACGTTAAACGCGCCGATTGCGTCGCCGACTTTCTTTTTTACCCCGTCCAGCAAGACCTCTTTCCGTAAACGAGGCGTGTTATTGAATCCATTTGGCTGCAAAATGAGCCGCACTTCAAGTGTGTGTGAACCTTTCGAAAAGGGACTGGTTCCCGCAAGGTGCGAATAATTACCCGAAGCTGCCCCTAATGTCTCGGTCCGTTCGAATTGGGCCTTAATCTTTGCCACCGCCACCGGTTTACGGTCGGCGAGCAAATTAATCAATTGGCGGTCGTGAGAAGCTTGAAATGACACAAAGGTCGCCAGGTAATAGATCGCCTCCAGCAGGCTGGTTTTCCCTTGTGCGTTGCCTCCCACTAATAAAACAGGACCACCTGGCACATCCATATCCAGACGTGCGTAGTTTCGAAAATCTGTCAAAGATAAATGAGTTAGTTGCATAAGGGTCGACCGGGCATACTTTGCACGAAAGCCACGGGGAGAACACCGTGGCATCGATTTTTATTAATAGAGTACGGATAATACCGCGTAAAATTTGTTTCAGAGTTTAAGAGCTGGATGGGGAACAAGGAAGAGACCTGGGAAGCGGCATTTAATCTGCGGGGATCACCTGAGCTGGCTCTTCTTCTAACGGACGCACATGCTCAGCTCGGTCAGTAAACAATATGCCATCCAGATGATCAATCTCATGTTGGAATATGCGCGCCATCCATCCGTCGGCTTTTACGCGCATCGGCTGTCCGTGCCGGTTGAAACCTTTTATTGTGACAGCCTCTGGGCGTTCAACATCACCGATAAAGTCTGGGATCGACAGGCATCCTTCAGTGGCCCAATCGAATTCAGCGGAACTGCGCGTAATTTCTGGATTTACGACTGAGTAGAGCTTCGGCGGTTGAACCTGTACGCCTTCCTCATCTTCCTCACCGTATTCAATTACGATCACTCGCCATGAGACGTTGACCTGGGGAGCAGCCAACCCCACACCGGGTGCCTCTCGCATGGTCTCGATCATGTCATCGATCAGTTTCTGTAAATTTTTCCCATAATCCGTCACCTTGCGTGCCTTACGCCGCAAGATCGGGTCAGGGACAGTTATAACCTCGCGTATTGCCATTCAGTACTTCCTCAATCCATTAAAAATTTACTGGTAACTGCTCAGCTTTCCCGGGTAGGGGTGGGCGGGGCCTTCGGGCTGAGTAGTTATATTTACTGGATAATTTTACCCTGAAATTTGGTCTGATTCGGGTGAAATTTCCCCTTCTTCGTTTTTTTCGACTTCCTTGTTATAAGTCATTAACCAATTTACCATCCGCTTGCGGTCATCGTTCGCTTTTTGCTCACCCTTGCGGTGTTTTAACGCCTCCTGGTAGTTGGCTATGTCTTGGTGCACCTGGTCAGGGTTGAAAACGCCGTCGAATATGATCTCGGTGTCACCTACGGAGACCGTAACGGTACCAAAATTTAACATGATCCCGGTGAGATTCTCGCGTTCGTGCACAATGGTAAGGATGTTTTCTATACTGGCGCTGCTCTTCAGTTCAGACCCTAACGGCTTGCGATAGATCTGGAAGATCTGTTCTGGGGTCAGCATGTAGATGTCATTTTTCCAGTCAACGTAGCTGTATGTAATCCAAGAGATCAATCCGATAAACGCAGCTATACTGATAAGGACCACAAGACCCGAGGATTGCGAAGAGATGATGGAGCTTGACGGAAGCAGGCTGATAATGAAAATAAGAATCACCATCAGAAGCAGTGGCAGCCAGGATTTTTGGAAAAGCAGAAACCAGTGTTTGCGGTAGGTGATAACACCATCTTGCTCATAACGTACCTTGAGGATACGCTGCATTTGCTCGCCCATAGAGAGTTTTCTTTTCTTCTTTGCCATTGGCGCGGCCGGCTCCATCACCACAAGTTCTTCCAGGTCTGGCATGGTTGGATCTCCACGACCGAGAGCTTTTTTGACGTCCTGCTTGATCTGGGAGAGTTCAGCAGCCTTGGTGAGCTGTAATAGGCGCTTAATGAGACCTTCGATAACAGCAGCCAGTTCATTAGGTCTGACCACGTTGTTCATATTGATTGTGCCGGTGTATGTACGTGTGGATACATTACCATATCCAAATATGCGGCCAAACTGGCTGGATACTACATCCACGGTAAGGATCGTGTAAAGCGGAGCCTCATTGCGGTTATCGTAAATTCCAACGACTTTTTCCAACCATAATACGCGTTGGCTGGTGATGATGTAGTAATCGTTTCCCCAGTCGACCCAGTTCCAAATTCCCCAAGCCACAGAACCGACCAGCATAAACAAACTGCCTGCTTGAAAGAGGATGGATCGTGAGGATGTGCCTAACTGTGTAAAGGTGTAGAGGATGACTGGAATAGATAGTAAGAATAAGAATATTGGAAGGATGAGCGAACGGAAGAGGAAATACACGTGCTTACGTCCCATCAGGTGGAGTGCCTCACCCTCAGCAAACCATGGGAAACGCCTGGTTCGGGCCAGGCGGCGGCTCTCGGCTGTAGCCTTCAATTTTTTATTGATAATGGGGAATCTTTCCATCAAGAAATCAAAATTAACTTTATCCATGATCAAAAGAATGGTTTCTTCCGTAGTTTTAACGATGTCTTTATTGTTTTGGTTGAACAGCAGTGCCTCTTCACCAAAAAAGTTACCCGGTCCGTAATCGTAAAGATTGGCTTTGAGATTACGTTGGAAAGGTTTTTTTATAATTGTTGATATCTTCACCTGACCCTTGTAAACGATATAAAAATTTAGCCCAGGCATGTCTTCATAGATAACTGTCTGGTTCGGACGGTAGCGGACAAGTCTGAATTGAGACGCGATGTATTGTATTTGTCCCACATCTAATCCTTGGAACAAATATTCTTTCAACAAGAGGGCAGAGATTTCTATCAGGCGCTCGTCCATAACTTGATTTTAGCACGAACTTGAGGTTCGTGGAATCGCTATCCTGGTCCGTAATTTAACAGGTGCAAGTTCTACGCCTTAACCTTGAACCTGGTGCCGCATTCTGTGCAAGGATATATTAATTTCTTGTCATCTTTTGCATGATTCTGGTCAAATTCCATGAACTGGGGTAGAATTCGGCTTTTCGTTTGCGGAATTTACTGCTTCCTGGTCCTAAGAAGCACAGGTTTTTTTTCTTCTTGACATAATCTGATCTCGCAACGTGAGATAGTGTACTGAAATGTGTGTAATTTTTTTGTGCGTCGCAGACGCACAAAAAAATTACATAAGAAAACCTACACAATCCAACGCGAGATAGGTGATAGAATCATATTCCAATTAAATTAACTCGTGTTGTGTTAAACCTGATAATAATGAAGAAGAGGTCATAAACAGGACACTATTTGCTTCGTCAAGGATATCGCTACCCGGTTTTAGATGAAACCTGTATCCTTGACAAAGAACAAGCTCCGGAGGGCAAGATGCCAATTCATTTCGGCACAGACGGCTGGCGTGCCGTTATTTCAGATACTTTTACTTTTCATAATTTAAGGCTTGTCGCCCAAGCCATATCCGATGCCGTTAAATCCGGTTACTGGCACAACGATTATAAATTGGATCAACAAGTCAACAATGATCAAATGGTGGTTGGATTCGATACGCGATTTCTCTCGGATCGTTACGCGGGTGATGTGGCAAGGGTGCTGGCAGCCAACGGCTATACCGTTTACCTAGCACAGTCTGATGCGCCTACGCCTGCGATCTCCTATGCGGTGCGCGATTTCGGTGCCGTTGGCGGGGTGATGATCACAGCATCGCATAACGCGCCCCGCTATAACGGCATGAAGCTCAAAACAGCTTATGGCGGATCAGCAACCAGAGAACAATGCCGGCGAGTCGAAGTTTATCTTAATGATAATGAAGAGCGCGGGCGTGGTCCAAACCTGATGGATTATGACCAGGCACGTGAGCTGGGTTTGATACGACGATTCAATCCAATTCCTTCTTACTATAATCACCTGCGGACTTTGATCGACTTCGATGTTATCGCTGATAATCCCCAAAGAGTGGTCGTCGATTCGATGTACGGGTCGGGGCGCGGTGTGATCAAAGGTATCCTGCAGGGAACTGGATGCGAGGTGAAGGAGATCCGTGGCGAGATGAATCCTGGTTTTGGTGGTGTTCATCCGGAGCCGATCGGCGCTCATCTGAGTGTATTAGCCGGGGCGATCAGCACCCACATGGGAGATTTTGGTTTAGCGACGGATGGCGACGCTGATAGGATCGGGGCGATGGATGAGCGCAGCAATTTCGTCGATCCTCACCAGATCATGGCTCTGGCACTGCAGTACCTGGTAGAAAAGCGCGGCTGGCGAGGACCGATTGTGCGGACAGTGTCCACGACGAGGATGATCGACCGCCTGGCAGAGGCGCACGGGCTGCAGGTCTACGAAACGCCGGTTGGTTTTAACTATATCGCCGAGTATATGCTCAAGCATGATATTCTCATTGGGGGGGAGGAGTCGGGCGGGATTTCCTTCCGCGGGCACATCCCGGAAGGAGATGGGATTCTGATGGGGCTTTTATTGGTTGAAATAGTATCTGAATCAGGAGTTTCCTTACATGAGCTGATTCAAGATCTGCTCAAACGGGTGGGTCCAGCTTATTATCAACGTAAAGACTTGCGCCTGGACCGGCCAGTTGCCAAAGCCCGAATAACCAAAGCCCTGATGGAGGATGCGCCGGGCAGCATTGGCGGTGAGACGGTGAATAATGTTCTGGATACGGATGGGGTGAAATATATTTTAGAAGATGATTCCTGGCTCTTAATTCGCCCCTCTGGAACTGAACCGGTTTTGCGCGTATACGCCGAAGGACGCAGCCAGGAGATGGTAGATTCTCTTCTGGGTTACGGAGAAGAGATTGCTGCCAGCTTCACTTAGACAACGATTTCAAGGTTTGCCAGAGGCAGGCAGGCTTTGTTTCCGCCTGAGAAACGAACCACAGCCGCGGGAGCACGAACACCATTTGGTAAGGTATCAGGACCGACAAGCTTTTCGATTAAACCAATCTTCCCGATGTGTGGAGTACATAACGCTCGCACCTGCTGATAGGGAGCAAGATATGCTCCTTCAGCAGGTGTTTTTTCTTCTTCGCCCGCAGGTACCGGATATACTGCTTCGGGTAGATTTCTTGTGTACCGGTCCCATGACTCAGCATTCAGTGTAATTTTCTTTTCTTCGTATGCGGTCAATAATTCTAGCGTCTTCTGGTCGGGCTCAAGTTGGCCGAAGCCGACCAGCACCATCACCGGAATGGGGAGCTGCATGGCATGAGTAATTAAAGCTGGCGCCAGGCTGTATAAGATCAGCCCATGTATGGGTAAGGCGGCAAATGCTGCCAGCGCCGTTTGACTTTTACATTGCCGGACAAACAAAATTGAATCCTGGCAGCTTTTTTCTTTCGTATCCAATGCACGCTCTTCCGGATTATCGGGTACGCTGCGAAAGGTTCCAGATGCGATGTTCCCATTACCCCACACGCCTTGCAGTATTATTCCGGTGGTCTCGATAACTGCACCCCGGTTTTCGACCAGTTCGACCACCTCACCCGGAAGTCCGGCTTTTATCGTGGAGGGTTCGCTCCATTTTTCCAGGATCACCAGGTGCTCTTGGATCAGAACTATCCTGCCATCACATGGAGAACGTACAACGCGTTTTGGAGTGCCGACTGGACCGGCAATAATATCACCCTGCTCGATCTGCGCGCTTTTTCGATTCAGGATATTGAGCTTTGTATTTTCACGTGGAACTCCCAGACCGCTGGCAATATCTAATATTACATGCTCCGGGGCCAGATTCCCCTCAGCAATATTATCGATACCGTCAACATTCTGGCCTTTTCGCACCAATACCTTACCCGGTAATCGTAGGATTCGCTTCCGGCGGATTGTGGTCACGTGGCAAATGTATGAAACTTTCGCGAGCATTCTGTCAGCCTCCGAGAGCCCACAACCATTTATGGAACATTTCGTAGCGTTCTTCAACATTTGCTGGCAGCGTTAGCGGTCTCCCTCTCCCGTCAATTACAATCCCTGATTCACCGCCTTTGACCAGCAGTGTACCGCCGATTCCTGGGCCACCCATACCCACATCATATTTATGCAAGGGGTGGAGTTTTAATTGTGCAGTATGACCGGTGGCCAGGGGAAGACTAAGAATCGTTCCCTGTTTGATTTCCACACGGGTTTCGTGGCCGTCTCCATCAATCAGTTCAGCGCGCAAGATCGGTGTCCCGGTCTTTGATTCCCCCACTGGAGAGATCACCGTTCCCATGTGCAGAAATGCGTTCGAATCGAGCACCTGTACAGTAAGGGTAGGATTGATCTCCGCAGCAGCACCTAGAGCAGCCGCACTTTGATAAGGATCCAGGACGAATGTCGTTGCCCCGACCGGTTGCAACCCATCCAGCAGCATTAACAGGGTTTGCGCCTTGCTGGGTGCTTGTGAGAGAACAGAACCGGTCGCCAGGATGGGTTCAACCGGTGGAAAATATTTTTGTCCTGAATTTCGGTGATTGGGGGATAGTGCCTCGATGTTCTTTAGTATCGCCGTTCGGATCAAGTACCGGGTAAGAGCGTGCTCTATTGCCAGATCATCTGGCGTTGCGGGTATGCTGGATGGATAGAGATGTTTGTTTAATATATATGCCTGCATATAATCGACAGGTACATCCATGCTCAACCAGCGGGTGACTTTGTCGAAAGTTTCGGGTTCGAGCAAGTATGTCAGGTCTGATCCCAGGCCGAGTTCTGGGAAAACGCTGATTGTCAATGTCCCGCTAAATGCTGCGGCTACGGTGGTTGCGGATGCGCCGATCTCGATCCCCAATACGCCCTTTTTCGGTGTCCTGGCTTCACTGAGAAACTGGATGATGTTTCCAAGAACGGAGGAGCTCGGGACGATCCTGCCGTTTGTCCAATCATCTAACTCGACTAACCCGTGGATCTTTTTTAGTTGTATGCGCCTGCTGATGTTGGCAATCTTCTTTTGAGAAACACTAAAATCTTCCGTGTCCATCGTGGGTCGAATATTTGTTGCAAATTGGATGTCAAGCGTGGATCTGAACCGGTCGATGATCTCCCCGCGCAGGTTCTGGTTGCCAGCGAAAAGCACGGTGGGGCGCTCCTCCACCGGTATCAGCTTGCATGCCAGGTGAACTGTCTCGAACAGACGCAGTACGGATTGGGCTGCGCCCTGGTCTGTGCCTCCGGCGACGATTACCAAATCTGGTAGAAACTGCAGGATTGCATCGATTTGGGCTGCCTGATCCTTGATTGTATTCAGGCTGATGGTCTCCATTTCACCAGAAAAAGTAGTCCTGGCCAATTTTTTTGCGCTGGCAAGCGACACTTCATCGAGCAGGCCGGCAGCTGCAATCTTGAGAGGCGGGCCAGCTGACAGCGTAGCCGCAACTTGATCTACGCCAGATCCATCTGTTGTACTGGGGCTAATCAGCGTTCCATTTTGGTTCAATAGTCTGCGACCGATGATAGATTGCAGCTGCAGGATGGACGAGCGTATCCCTGCAGCTGCGTTTTCAACAGGGGCAGCCGCGGTCGTTGGCACAGCAGCCTGACCCAATAACCGATAACGGTTTTCAACAGAGTCAAACAGTAAAGCGCGGGTGATAATTTCCCCAACATTGATCACCAACATGGATCGGGCATCGACCATTAAATCGGGATTTTTTTTACCCTCTGGGATGTTTTGTGCAGAATCCGGCATAATGATGACTTAGAATTAAAATACAGAGAGGAAAGTTGTTAAGATGAAGTTCCAACGTTCAACAAAAGCTGTCAATGCAGCCATTAATACTCCGGCGAACAGCGCCCCGAAGGTGATCGCGATAAAGAATTTCCCAATTCTGGCGATCAGCTCAATCCAGCCTGTTCTTTGGGGAGGTTCATCATTATGAGAGTGAGCTCCAAAATGGAAGTATATCAAGGCAGTGAGGGTTCCTAGAAGGATAAAGCTGCTCTCGATCACCAAAATCCAGAAAAGGCCTGCGTTTTGATCCCAGGTTGGGAAGTCGAAGAGATTAATCGAGGCGATCACCTGGGGAAAGAGGGTGCCTATCACGGCTCCACCGATGGCTGTGGCAACCCCAATCCCGACCAGGAAAGCCATTACCGGACTGCCCAATGTAGTCAGGCGTGGTACCAGCTTGGTTAATAATAACAGGCTCAGTAGCAGGGGCACCAGGACGATCAGATTGTCGTTGGTAGTGTTTTCCCATTCCAACACAGGCAGGATCAGCTTCGGCCAGATAACGTTGAACCAGGTGACAACCACAATGTAGCCCGAAGCAACCCCGATGAAAATATGGATAGCCAGTCGGAACAGAGCGTTATCACCCAGCGCGTAGCTGAATATGCTGAGGGTAAAAAATATTCCCACTAGAGCACCCACAAGATCGATCGGAGTCAGGTTGGCTATGCTCATGTGTTATTCCCCGCCAGGATAATCCTGCCCCTGTTTATTTGCGGCCAGGATGGCGCTGACCATGCCTCCGAAGAGGATCAAACCGGCTGCTGCCACAACACTCATGCTAAATGACCCCCAAAGATTGCTAGCCTCCTTAATCCGTCCCGTGAAAGTCTCATAGCCAACGCTTCCAGCCAAACCTACGATCAACCCGTCAACCTGAGCAGGGTCAGAGTCAAAATATGGGCGAATTAAAGGTTCGACTTGGGCACTCGTGATCATTAGAAGTGGTGTGTTGATTAAATTCGGTCGTACCTGTTCAACCCAGGTGCGTGCGGTTGCCGAGCTGTCCGTGATTACGATCACCAGGTTGAAATCGTTGGGGGTGTTCACATCTTGCAGGGCAGGGGATTGCCAGACCTGGTCACCGTTTATGCTAAGTGGGAATGTTGATCGGATGCCCGTGGAGAGACCGATCAATCCGGTTGCCCCGCCGGGGATGTAGCCCAGGTTCACATAATCAGTGGGCGCCTCGTAGATTCGAGCTGCTTTAACTTCGGCTATACTAATTGCGCGCTCAGCCTGGATAGCCCCCGATGTGGAAGTTGAAACCAACGTCAGGTAGGCATTGCGCGACATGAGTTGATCTAAGACAGCGGTTGTGGATGTGTCCAATTCGCTTGCGTAGCCCGGTTCATAGTCGAAAGCCAGCAAGACCGGCGCGTCCAGGGGCAGGGAAAGGATGTGCTGGCTGAACGAGGATACGTTTGAATCAGCGGCCGGCAGGGGTAGGTGCGGCGGGTCGAAGAATATTGGCCAGCTAATCGCCAGGATCAAGAATAACATTATTAGAATTCGGATGATATGTTGAGTTGTGATGTTCGAGGTCTTGGGCGTTGGTCGTGAACCTGCCTCCGTTCTTGTCAGTTTTTCTAACAGGCGTATGTTCGTTCGTTGTGCATCCGTTACCCGGATCTTAAGTGAATAAGGTTTAGGTTTACTAATTTCTTCGACGACGGTTTCTATTGGAATGACATCCCCAAGCTCCGCCAGGGGGCTTTGTTTGTGTCCGCTATCGTATCCCTCACTGCCCAGATGATCATCAACGGGAAATCCTAAATGACCGGTTGAGTTAAATTTTTGGGATTGGCCTGGTACGTCACCATCACTGCTTATCGGTTCTGGTTGTGTGAGATGGTCCTCCAGCGAAGCCTGGCAATGTTGGCAGACCTGGTTTCCGGGCGAGTTTATCGCCCCACAGTTGTCGCATAACAGTCCTGCCATGATCAATCCTCATAGGGGCGGTCGGCGCCCATTAATACGCGCAGACCGGTTGCTATAGTGCCTAAAACGACACCGAACAGTATGCCGCGAGCCCCTCCCACCACCGGCACCCTGGTAATCCATAAGCGCAGCTCAGATAACCAGGAAACGTTTAACCAGGGATTGCTAACCGTGCCGAGCATGATGATCAAAGTGGTGAAAATAAAGATCAAAGAGAAACTGGTCGGCCGGCGATATGTAAAGCGAATGGCTGCTGATATCAACACCACCGCAAGCAGCGCCATCAGACTGGTTTCAATCGGAATTTGAATATTGTTGAAGATCCACTGGGACATTTTGCTTGTCGGTCCAGAAACGATCCCTACTACCGCGGTGACCATTAATGAGACGAGTAAAACGAGGCTGTAATGGCTGCCGGGTTCTTTGTTTATGATTTTTCGTGCGTGGACCACTATTAAATTTATCAGCCCAATAAGCAGAGCTACGGCTGCTAAGATGATGGCCCAGTTCAGGAAAATTTTGCGTACGCTTACGAGGGCGGGCAAATTTATGAAGTACCCCATCAGGATCACAAGCCCTGTGGTAATTGTTACAGCTATCAGTAAAGTTCTCTTAACCATATCGATCAAAAGACCCCGGTCAGCTTGAGAGCAGCGCCAACCAGGATGACGATGACCAAAATCCAGCGTATAACATCTTGCGCCCGCACGCTGGCAGTATGGGTCAATCCGATCTGCATGTACGCACCTGCAGCATATAGCTCCTCGCCAATCAGTGGTTCATTCGCAGTTGCCACCAGAATCGCCTGAGCAGAAAGATCGTCGCTTCCGGCCAGCGTCATGCAGTCTGTGTTCTCACTGGCATCAGCGATAAGAGCTGCTTCACTGCCGAAATGACCTACCATTATAGTTCCCGAAGTCTGCTGATCATAGATAATCGGCAGCGTGCCGCTGGCGTACGAAAATGGTGTCAGTCCGCTCAGCTGGCCATCAGCCTGGTCGAATTTTTCTGCAACGCCGGATGAACTGTAGGCGCTGCGGGTTGTATCTTGAGAAAGAATCATTAATGTCCCTTCTCCGGAGGTCGTGATGGGACTCTTATCGCCCATAGAGACGAATTGAGCGACGCTCTTTAGTATGCTCAATCCCACCAGGGACGATGTCGAGTGCTCTCCGCCAATCCCTGCTCTTCCCAATGTCAGGTGCAGTCTTTTCCCAGATTCTACGGAGTAGTTCATGGTCCGCCATAACTTTTTGAAGGCAGGTATTTTTCGTAAGCCAGCTTCACCCAGGGATCGCCGACCCTTATCTCTTAAAATAGCAGTAAATGTCAAAATAAGGAGCAAGAATAGAAGGACAAAACCAAGTCCTATGTATCCCGGATCGATCTGGTATGGTAAGTTCAAGCTTGAGGATCCTCCCGAAGATAGGTTACGAAAGACTGCATTCTTTTTTTATCTTCTAACAGTCGCGCTAAAGCATCCAGGTGGCCCTTTGGAATTACGCCATAGAGCAGAGGCTGGCTGATATACACTGCTTGCGCCCCGAATACGGTAAGTGGTCCGGCAGTTTCCAGGAATGTGGCTGCCCATTCGGTTATCCCCCACCGGTGAAGGACCTGTGACCAGGTACGCCAGATTTGCTGGTCGGCTTTCATAGCGCAGAGTATAGCATAAATTGATCTAATGCGTGTCATAACCATTATTGTGGACAACTTTTTTCTGAAAAGTGACAGTTCGCAGGTGTTTTGTATGCCATATATTACTTTCAAAATCTGCATTTGAGTAATAAACTGCGAGATGGATATTTGCGTATATGCGCTCTGTAAATAATGATGTAAAATTAAGAAAATTACGATTATCTTGCCTTCTGATAAGAAACTCTAGAGAAGGCCGAATGGAGAAATTATATGGACCGACCGATGGTTACAATAGATGGCAACGAAGCGACCGCTTATGTTGCTCATAAGTTAAGTGAAGTCATCGCAATTTACCCGATCACACCTTCGTCGTCGATGGGTGAGTTTGCCGATGAATGGTCTGCCAAAAAGATTCCCAACATATGGGGGACGGTGCCTTTGGTAGTGGAGATGCAGGCTGAGGGCGGTGCAGCAGGTGCAGTGCATGGCGTTCTGCAAACTGGAGCATTGTCGACCACTTTTACCGCCTCACAGGGCTTGCTGTTGATGATTCCAAATATGTACAAGATTGCTGGTGAGCTCTCTCCGGTAGTCTTCCATGTTTCAGCACGTTCGGTTGCAGCTCAGGCGCTGTCAATCTTCGGCGATCATTCTGATATTACGGCGGTGCGCGCAACTGGTTTTGCGTTGCTGTCTTCCAATTCGATCCAGGAAGCCCAAGATATGGCGTTAATTGCGCACGCGGCTACTTTGGAAGCGAGGGTACCTTTCATCCACTTTTTTGATGGTTTCCGCACCTCACACGAAGTGAACAAGATCGAAAAGTTAACTGAAGATGACATGCGCGCTATGATCGATGACGAACTGGTGCACGCTCATCGGGCGCGGGGTCTTTCACCCGATCATCCAGTGATACGTGGTACGGCACAAAACCCGGACGTCTTTTTCCAGGGGCGCGAGACCGTGAACCCATATTATCTGGCTTGCCCCGATATCGTCCAGAAAACCATGGACAGATTCGCGGATGTGGTCGGTCGGCGCTATCATCTGTTCGACTATGTAGGTGCTCCGGATGCCGAAAGAGTGATCGTGTTGATGGGCACAGGCGCAGAGACAGCCGACGAGACAGCCCAATATCTGGCCGATCAGGGCGAAAAAGTGGCTGTGATCAAAGTACACCTGTACCGCCCATTCTCAGTCGAGTATTTCTTAGGGGCGTTGCCGCCTACCGTAAAGACCATTGCGGCACTCGACCGCACAAAAGAACCCGGATCGGCTGGAGAGCCGCTCTACAAGGATATAGTGACTGCCATTAACGAGGCATGGGAAGGGGACAGGCCGCGTGTGATTGGTGGGCGCTATGGTTTGTCCTCTAAGGAATTCACCCCTGCGATGGTCAAAGGTGTTTTCGATGAAATGCTCAAAGACGAGCCGAAGAATCACTTCACCGTTGGTATTATTGACGATGTGACGAACACCAGCATTGAATACGACCCCACTTTCAGTATCGAGATGCCAGATATGGTGCGCGCCATCTTTTGGGGACTGGGTGCTGATGGAACGGTAGGCGCCAATAAGAACTCGATCAAGATCATCGGTGAGGAAACCGATAATTTCGCACAGGGCTACTTTGTGTACGACTCTAGGAAATCTGGCGCGGTGACCATCTCCCACCTGCGCTTTGGACCCCAACCGGTCCACGCGCCGTACCTGATCAGCCAGGCTAGTTTTGTTGCTTGTCACCAATTCTCATTCCTGGAGCGTTTCGACGTGCTAAAATATGCCGCACCCGGGGCGGTCTTCCTGCTTAACAGTATTTATAGTGTGGATGAAGTGTGGGATAACATCCCGCGTGAGACCCAGCAGGCGATAATTGACAAGGAGCTGCGTTTTTACGTGATCGATGCATACGAGGTTGCCAAACAGACCGGGATGGGCAGCCGTATAAACACCATCATGCAAACCTGCTTCTTCGCTATCAGTGGTGTCCTACCCTTCGAGCAGGCTATTGAAGAGATTAAAAAAGCGATCAAGAAGACCTATGGAAAACGAGGCGAGGCTGTTGTGCAGCGTAATTACAAAGCAGTGGACCACTCCCTGGCACATTTGCATGAGGTAAAGGTGCCGGGCAAGGTGACAAGTACCCTTACTCGCCGGCTGCCTGTTTCGGAAGAAGCGCCTGAATATGTGCGCCAGGTGCTTGGAACGATTATCGCAGGGGATGGGGATAGCCTGCCGGTAAGTATGATGCCGGAGGACGGCACTTTTCCCACCGGGACAACAAAATGGGAGAAACGCAACATTAGCCTGGAGATCCCTGTCTGGGAGCCGGATTTATGCATCCAGTGCGGTAAGTGCTCGTTTGTCTGCCCGCATGCTGTAATCCGAGAGAAGGTTTATGAACCATCTTACCTGGAGGGTGCACCCGATGGATGGGAGTCATCCAAAGCACGCTGGCGTGAGTTCCCGGATATGCTGTACACCCTGTCGGTAGCCCCAGAGGATTGCACCGGCTGTGGCTTGTGTGTGGAGGTATGTCCCGCAAAGGATAAGTCGCAGGTAGGACGGAAAGCGATCAATATGGCCTCCCAACCACCTATAAGGAAGCAGGAAGCTGAAAAATGGGATTACTTCCTGACAATTCCTGAGGTTGACAGGACTCAGATCAGACTGAAAACTGTCAAGAACTCTCAGCTCCTGGAGCCGTTGTTCGAGTTCTCCGGAGCATGCGCAGGGTGTGGAGAAACGCCCTATGTCAAGCTGCTGAGCCAGTTATACGGTGACAGGATTGTCATCGCCAACGCCACAGGCTGCTCTTCGATCTATAGCGGCAACTTACCTACAACTCCCTGGGCGAAGAACAAGGATGGACGTGGTCCGGCTTGGTCTAATTCACTATTTGAAGATAATGCAGAATTTGGCCTTGGTTTCAGGCTTACGCTTGACAAGCAGATCGAGTATGCATGTGAATTACTGACTGAGCTTGTGAATGTCGTTGGTGAAAATCTGGTAGATGAACTGTTGAATGCTGACCAGACAACAGAAGCAGGAATTCGCGATCAGCGAGAGCGCGTAGCCTCCCTCAGAGGGCGGTTGAAGGGCATAGATGACCCGCGTGCGAAAAATCTGCTCAGCATCGCCGACGCGCTGGTGCGAAAGAGCGTCTGGATCCTGGGTGGTGACGGCTGGGCATACGATATCGGTTATGGTGGTTTGGATCACGTGTTGGCATCCGGTCGAAACGTCAACGTACTGGTGCTGGACACGGAGGTCTACTCCAACACAGGTGGACAGGCTTCCAAGGCAACGCCGCGTGCGGCTGTGGCGAAATTCGCGGCGCAGGGAAAAAGCACCCCGAAGAAGGACCTGGGTATGATCGCCATGGCATATGGCTATGTCTATGTGGCGCGAATCGCGATGGGGGGTGGTGACCAGCAGACACTGAACGCTTTCATCGAGGCGGATGCTTATGACGGACCATCATTGATCATTGCCTACAGTCACTGCATTGCACACGGCTATGATCTCATCAACGGGCTGGAACAGCAGAAGTTGGCCGTTCAGTCTGGCGCGTGGCCGTTATACCGGTTCAACCCGAGCTTGATTGAGGAGGGTAAAAATCCACTCAAGATCGACTCAAAGACGCCAACCATCCCGGTCAGTAAATATGCCTATAATGAGACACGTTTCCGCATGCTGCTGCAATCGGACGAACAGCGTGCTGAAATGCTGATGAATCAGTATGAAAAGGATGCTAAGAACCGTTGGGACCTGTACCGACATATGGCTGCCATGCATTATGACGGTGGCAACGGAAATGAAGAAAACGAGTAGGGGAATTGGGTACCCCTGACCTCTTGCTGATCGTTGCATAAGTTGCTAAACGTCTCTTGCGTTGTTTGATCGCTAATTGGGTTTAACCTTCAATGCAAGGATCAGTAGTTTACAAATTAGGCAAAGGAATTTACAAATGGCTGAATTATCCACGAACTATCTTGGTTTGGCACTGAAAAACCCGTTTATAGCTTCTTCCTCTCCACTGACGCAGCGGGTAGAAACAGCACTTCAATTAGAAGAGGCCGGAGTTGCGGCGATCGTTATGCCATCGCTCTTTGAGGAGCAGATCATCCAGGAGAGCCTCAAGCTGCAAAGAGATTTGGAGCGCGGTGCGGAAGAGTTTTCCGAAGCAATGAGCTACCTTCCGGATTACGGGCAGTACAGTATTGGTCCTGATACCTACGTTGAGAATGTGAGAAAGACCAAAGATGCGCTGGGAATCCCTGTCCTCGGCAGCCTGAATGGCGTTACCAGCGGCGGTTGGATCGATTATGCAAAAAAGATCGAAGACGCCGGTGCGGACGCCATCGAGCTGAACATCTACGATCTGGCAGTTGATCCTGAGGTCACCAGCTCGCAGCTGGAAGAAACGCATATAGAATTGGTTGGCGCAGTTCGCCAGGAGGTAAATATCCCCATCGCGGTCAAACTGAGCCCGTTTTACACGGCTTTACCGAACTTCGCCCGGCGTTTGACGGAAGCCGGCGCAGATGGGCTGGTTTTGTTCAACCGTTTTTACCAGCCGGATTATGACCTGGAAGAGTTAGAAGTTGTACCCAACCTGGTGCTCAGCAGCTCCGGCGAAATGCGCCTGCCCCTGCGCTGGATTGCTATCTTACATGGTCGCGTGCAGGCAGATTTTGGACTCACGGGCGGCGTGCACGATGCCGAAGACCTGCTCAAGGCCATGATGGCCGGCGCTAAGGTGGTCACGGTAGCGTCCGAACTGCTCAGGCATGGCATATCACGGGTGCCCAAGATCCTGGCCGATGTGGAAGCCTGGATGGAGCAGTTCGAATATGTCTCCATCGTTCAAATGCAGGGCAGCATGAGCCAGATCGCGGTCGGTGATCCGAATGCCTTCGAACGAGCGAACTATATGCAGGTGTTGAGCTCGTATTAGAAATTCTATTTGGGTGTAGGTCACGTGCCACGCACTTCCAAAGTGCGTGGCACGTTTTCTGTTCATAGGGATTAATAAGGTGTAAGTATATTTATCGCTTTAAGCCTCGAGAGGGCAATCAAGACTATGGGGTGATCTCATCCTCTTGGGAATTGGCTATTTGCTAAACAAACGTCGGGTTATGCGGATGACCAGCAGGGTAAGCAGCCCCAACGGCCACAACCATGCTAAATCGACTTCCTGCCCCGGGGGAGTGACCTCATCGGTGGGCTCGAAACCCATCCAGATTATTTTATCTTTATTTGCGAGTACATCACCAGGCGAATCTTGAATTTCCAACGATGATAAGTAATATTTCGTCAGGGGTGGGTCACGTCGTTTGAACACCTGGTAGACGGCAAGCAATTCATCTTCGTCGGTGACCCGGTAAGCAATCGCTGATTCGGTGCCGTCGCTTGTCTGGATGGTGACATGAGGATCGGCCTGGATGTTCTTGTACCAGTCGGCTTTCTCACCAAATGCACAGGGGGCGTACTTTACACCTGCTGCTTTGTGGTATTCAACCATGGTGCGGCGCGGCAAGCCGCTCACCCGGCCGATAGTCGTGATGAGCAGGAAGATCTTACCGGTGAGCGGGCCCAATCCAAGACGCCAGAAGTTTATCGGCGCTTTGGACATCACTCTGCTCCATCCTGCGCCAGGATAAAGACGCATCATGTTCCAATCCTCAACTGAGCTGCTTGTTTTCATATTTTTGTCCCTTTTCAAAATAGACCATGGTTGCAATTTTACTGGCTGCTGGAGATACGCTGCTGAGTGCATTAAGAACACGGAGATTTTCTATTTTATCAGTTTCCTTTTTTTATCCAAGGTTCTGTCAAACCTGGAAAATTAGAAAGAATAGAACATGAACAAAGCGCTGCTATGTTCAATCTTCATAAACCAAGGCATCGCGAATGGGTCATGTTGGCGAAAAGAGACTATGATGGGTCTATTCTTAATAAAAGCCCAATTAAATAACCCACCAAGGCGCTTACAGTGCCTATAATGGCCATTTCTAAGCCGCTCTTTCCAGGATTCCCGACATAAATTTTTGCTTTATATGCACCCACAATGAACAGTACTAACGCAGTAATTATGGTGGAAACCACCATGCTCGTCGATAAAGGTAAGAAAAAGAAAGGTATTATCGGTATCAACGAGCCGATGATCGCTGAAACGCCAACGATCAAGGCCGAACGCAGCGCGCCCTTTCTATCAATTGGAGTGAGCTGGTGTTCTTCGGCCATCATTACGGCAACCCATACGTCTTTGTTGGCCGTGATTGTATCCACAATTTTGTCGAGCAAATTACCCTTGAAACCCTTGCGTGCGTATATATCTCGGATTTCATCTTGCTCGATATTGGGTACTTCCTGGATGTGCCGGTATTCTCGTTCTCGTTCGCTTTCGTAATAATCTGCTTCTGCCAAAGTGGAAGTATACGCCACGGCTGCCATAGATATGGACTCGGCGAATGTGGCCGCTAAACCGGCCACGATTACCACGCGCGCGTCACCGGTCGCCGCCGCCACACCTAAGATGATGCCCAATACGTTTACTATGCCGTCCTGACCGCCCAATATGATGTCAGATAAAGACGACTCTCGGCGGTGAGGGTCATGATCCGTGTGGTGGAGGATTTCTTCAGAAATGTAGGTAGAATTTTTGGAGTCCATGGGTTTAATTTCCCTTTGTCTGAGGTTCGAACGGGTGAAGATTTTCCAGGATTCTTCGATCCCGAACGTCGAGTTTCTCTAATAGATCGCTTCCTAATCGAGTTCGCATCCTTTGAGCAAACAATTCCATCCAGATGAATTGCTGTGTGATAAAGACCAGGTTGCGGTTGTTGGTAACCGTGGCCGAATATCCAGCGCCTTTTTCCCCGGAGCTGTTTCCCAGGCCTGTCTCATCATTAGCTATCAGGCATTCAGAACCATCGATGGTGACGACTAACATGTCAGAGAGCTCCTGCAGTTCAGATTCCATTGGCGGGTGATGGGCAGCCTGATAACTCACTTTCCCGACGAATGAACTTTCGTTGAACGAGGATGAGCCGGTCAGCAGGGCGTTCACGTTCACTCCCCGCTGGAAGCTTGAAGCAATCGTATCCTCTAGTTCCTGGATATCCGCATCGGTCAGCAGTACGAAAATATCGTTCTGCGCCCGCTGGATCATCTGAACGGCATAGGCGAGTACAGAACCCTGCCCATGAATAGTCCAGATGAGGTCTTCTTCTTGTGAGCGGTAAATATTATTTAAACCCTCGCGCAGGCTATGGGACAATTCACGGTGTTCCCTTTCGATGCGATCGAGCAATACTTCCGGTGGAACCGGTCTGTATTGGCTGGCGTGTTTTTCATCGGACCTGAGGACTGCACCACGCGTGAAAAGGCGACCTAACGCCTCATACACCATTGAACGTGGGACTCCGGAGTTTTTGCTGATCTGGTAGCCAGTGGCTGGACTTTCTTTCAGGAGAGCAAGGTACACTTTGGCTTCGTATTCTGTGAATCCAAGCGAGGTTAATTTTGATTTCATGTCCATGTATTAGCTCAAATAGTAATCCGTATCCCAACTACTATTTTGGATTATATAGCACCGGGATGTTTGTGTCAAGTCGTTCAATATTTTCGGGTCGCAGCTCCACGATAACAAAAAGATAGTTTATTCCGCCTCATGTTCTGGCGTCCCTTGCCCCTTTTGGTGCTTTGAGTTAGGATTGTGGAAACATGAACCCAACATCACGGAACAAGAAGCATCTGGCATTATTATTGGGTGGTGATAGTTTGACACTCGCCCTGGTTACGATGATCGGTTTTGCAAGTCACGGGACGCTCGGCAGCGCCGGTGTACGTTTGGCAACCACTTTTGCCCCCCTGGTTGTTGCCTGGTTTTTGGTGGCACCTTTTTTGGGACTTTATAATCTCTCACTTAGCAGAGACTTACGCAATTTGTGGCGCCCTGTTTATGCCATGTTGATCGCGGCGCCGTTTGCCGCGTGGCTGCGAGGTGTTCTGCTCAACGAGTCAATCATTCCCCTCTTCGTGGCGGTCTTAATCGCTTTCGGTGCGCTGGCAATTTTTGCCTGGCGTTTTGCTTACTATTTTTTGGTATCCCGGATAGATTAAACTATGGATGAAGCAGGATTGATCCACGCTGCTGTACAGGGTGATCTTGACTCATTCAACCGCCTTGTGCTGGCATACCAGGATCTGCTCTACAACCAGGCATACCGCATGCTGGGCGAACCTCAAGGGGCTGAAGATGCTACCCAAGATGCTTTTATCTCCGCATATCGAAAATTGAAATCTTACAGGGGCGGTTCGTTCAGAGCCTGGCTGCTGAGAATAGTTACCAATACCTGCTATGATGAATTCCGCCGGCAAAAACGCCGCCCAATCGCGCCGTTGGCACCCCTTAATCAGGATGATGAAGAGATCGAATCTCCAAGATGGATGGCTGACCCTTCCGAATCTCCGGAAGAGGCGGCGGTGCGCAGCGATATAAGAGAAGCGTTGAAGCACTGTTTGGGAGAACTACCTCCTGATTTTCGCTCTGTGGTCATCCTGGTTGACGTACAGGGCTTGGATTACGCCGAAGCGGCTCAGGCAATCGGGAAACCGCTGGGTACAGTAAAAAGCCGCCTGGCGCGGGCGCGTGTCCGTTTGCGGGACTGCTTATCGGGCTTTGGGGAACTTTTACCGGCTGCCTTTCGTCTGGTGAAAGAGAGTAAACCATGACGAAGAATTTGTCTTTACGCGATTGGGAGGCTTTATCTGCTTACCTGGACGACCAGTTAAGCCGCAAGCAGCGCGCCCGTTTAGAGGGTCGATTACAGAAGGAACCTGAATTAAAAGCTGGTTTAGAGGAACTGCGCCGCACGATGGTAGTCTTACAGAGCCAGCCCCGGCTGCGCGCGCCGCACAATTTTATGCTGACCCCCGATATGGTCGGTTTGACCCGGTCCAGGCGCGTTTATCCTGCCGTGCGATTAGCTGCTGTGCTGGCGAGCATAATGTTCATTGTTACCTTTTTTGGGGACATCTTTTTCGTTGGTAGTCTGGGAGGTGCACTGCAGGTCGCTAGAGCACCGCAATCCGATGCCGCTATAATGGCGATTCCTGTAGAAAAGCATGATGAGCCGCTGGCTGAGATGATGCTGGATGAAGCTGAGGAATTTTCGCTAGAATCTGCTGAGATAGAAAATCGAGCTCTGACTGAAGAAGTTGAGCAAACCAGAACAGAGGCAGCCACCCAAATCGGTACCATTATTACAGAACAGGAATCAGTCGCTGAGGAAGGAGCAGGAGAACCGATGTCTGCTGCGCCACTATTCCCGACCATAACGGGGACGCCTCAACCGGCCTTCGATGTATACGGGCTTCCGGCTACTGCAACTCCGACTGACCTTGCTTCACCAACTGCAACGATGACCGAATCACCAACTACAACTGCGACACCTGCAGCAGTCTTTCAGAACACGCCTGTCCCGTTTGGAATTTCACAATTGGTGTCCGGTATGCCGGTCATACGAGTATTAGAAATATTAGTAGCCATACTGGCTGTTGGTATGTGGGTCGCAGTCTGGTTCTTGCGCAGGAGGTAGATGATCGCTGCCCTGGTAACTGACGAGATCAAGTATTGCCCCCGATGTGCCTCAGCCCTTGTCCGGAGAAAACACTTCGGCCACTTGCGACCGGTTTGCCCATCTTGTGGATGGAAATATTTCACCGATCCCAAAGTAGCCGTGGCTGTCCTGATTGAGAAAGATGGGCAGGTTCTCCTGGTGCGCCGGGCCAATGACCCTCAGCGGGGATTATGGACGCTGCCGGCAGGATTTGTAGATGCCGGTGAGGATCCAATTCTTGCCGCTGAACGCGAGTGCCTGGAAGAAACTGGGCTGCGGGTAAAGGTCACGGGGCTGCTGGATGTTATCTTTGGTCTGGAACACCTGCGCGGCGCGCATATCGTAATCGGTTATAGGGGTAGTATTGTTGATGGGGTTTTGCGTGCAGCCGACGATGTAGATCGTGTGGCTTTTTTCCCAAGTGATGATCTACCTGAACTGGCTTTCTCAGCCACACGTAAGATCCTTTATAAAGTTCGTTAAGGGCGGAATTCTGGTTCTGTTTTTTTCCTGCTTCGGTTTGAGATTGTGTGGGTTACATTTCACTACATAATCCGGATTAAATGTACAATGCACAGCGACGAGGAAGAAAAATATTGGCTTCATACAGCCAGGTTTTCTTAAATTATTATGGTAAACTTTAACAATTCCTAATCGTATTTTATAGATAGGATAAATCTACAAAGAGGAGAACTATGAACTCCAATCGATTCAACGCCATTGTACTGTTGCTTGTAATATTTATTTTGCTTGTCACTGCTTGTGGTGGCGCATCGGATACCCCAACAGCCGAACCGCAGCCAGATGACACATCTTCCTTGGAACAACCTTCACCAGAGGATGAAAAGCCCGTTGAGGAGCCAGGGTCTGGTGCAGCAGTCTCGGTAAAAGAGGTAAAAGACGCTGTTATCCAGATAGAGGCACAGGGGACATTCGTCGACCCAGAATTTGGTGTTCAGCAAAATACTGCTGGGCGTGGATCTGGATTCATAATTGACCAATCCGGGATAGCGGTTACGAATAATCACGTGGTAACTGGTGCCGCCTTGATCAAAGTATGGGTGGGTGGTGATCAAGGCCAGACCTATAACGCTAGAGTCCTGGGAGTTTCCGAATGTTCTGACCTTGCAGTAATTGATATTGAGGGTGAGGGTTTCTCTTACCTGGATTGGTATGAAGGCGCTATTGATGTCGGTGAAGAGATCTATGTGGCTGGTTTCCCTCTTGGAGATCCGGAATACTCCCTCACAAAAGGAATTATCTCTAAGGCCAAAGCAGATGGGGAGACCAATTGGGCTTCTGTTGATTCTGTGATCGAATATGATGCAACAACAAATCCGGGCAACTCTGGGGGCCCGGTTGTGACCGAGGATGGTAAAGTTGTCGCCGTTCACTATTCAGGCAACTCCAGTACCCGCCAGGCATTCGGAATCTCTCGAGATGAAGCGAAAGAAGTGATCGACGTTCTGAAGACAGGACAAACCCTGGACTCGATCGGCGTGAATGGATTCGCAGTTCAAAGTGATGATGGAAGCATAACTGGAATTTGGGTCTCATCGGTTGAATCCGGTTCGCCAACCGATAATGCGGGTGTAAATGGCGGTGACGTAATTACAAAATTGGAGAACCTGGTGTTGGCAACAGACGGCACGAAATCGGATTACTGCGACATTATCCGCAGTCATGCCTCCAGTGATATCTTAAGTATTGAAGTACGACGTTTTGCCGAGGGGCAGGTCCTTGAAGGACAGCTTAATGGACGCGAGCTGGAAGTGACCTACCAGGATGAAGAAGTATCCACAGAACCGGGTGATGAACAAGGAACCGGAGATTCAGGGGTTGCTGCGACTGAAGAAGGGCTCTACGTTTCTACAGAGTTTGATGAGGCCGAAGACTGGAGTACATTCGCAATTCCTGAGACGGATAACTATGGAACGGACCTTTACAGCAGCACACTCTATGTATACGTACCAGAGAATAATTCAACGGTTTACGTGCTGAACGATTATATTATCGAATCACCAGATGTTCTCTTAGGAACCCTGGCGACCAAGATTGGTGGTCCTAATACAATAAACATCAGTCTTGTCTGTCGGGCTACTGATGACGGGTGGTATGAGATGGGTATCAGCGGTGGTGGATATGGATTTGTCTGGAAATACGTTGAAGGCGAGGGGTATACTCAACTTCAAGGTCCGGATGGCAGATATGAATTTCCCACCACGGCTATCAATCTAAAAAATGCGAGCAATGAAATCATTGGGTCATGTATTGGTAATACCCTGACTTTGTACGTCAATGATGTGGAAATTGTTTCAATAGAAGATCATACATTCAGGAATGGAGGCCAGGCTGGGGTTTCTGTATCCACCTTAGGTGTCGCAGGTTCTGAAGTCGAATTTGATTGGTTCGTAGCTATGGAGCCGTAGAAGTGATCTTCTGATCGTTGGTGGTGCAAATCACCATCTGGCGATCTCAGAGACCGCAAACAATTAAACGACCGGAGGATCAATTACCGGTCGTTTTTTTGTCTGCCTTTTGAGAAATTTCGCGCGCCGAATGTAAAGTCCCCTCGCTTACTTCTCCCATCATGTGCGCCAGTTCTACAATGCGTTCTTCCCCCTTCAATGGCTGAAGCTGGGTAGTGGTTCGCCCATCAGAGATTTGCTTCTGGACGTGAAAGTGGTGGTCGCCGAACGCGGCCAACTGAGGTAAGTGCGTGATGCAGAACACCTGGTGGTGACGAGCGAGTGTCCAAAGTTTTTCTCCGACGATCGCGCCCACACGGCCCCCAATCCCTTGATCGATCTCATCGAAGATCAAGGTCGGGATGTGGTCGGCCTGTGTCAGCACGTTTTTGAGAGCCAACATCAAGCGTGATGTTTCACCCCCCGAGGCAATTTTGACAAGAGGTTTGTATCCTTCGCCTGGGTTAGGGGCAATGAGGAACTCGACATGTTCTAACCCATTGGGGGTGTAAGAAACCCGGCGTCCATCAGCGAGTGGAACACCCTCGGGGTTATCACTCTGTTGAAAATCGATTTTGAAACGCGCCTCCGACATTCGGAGATCACCCAATTGTTCTTCCATTGACCGGGCGAGTTTCTCTCCTGCGGCTCGGCGTTTGAACGCCAGCGCACCTCCATCTTTCCCCAGCCTGGTGAGCAGCTGCTCTCGCTCGGCTACTAAATCCTCCAACTGTTCTTCGGCGTGGGTGATGTTAGCCAGTTCATCCTTTGCTTCTGCAGCATGCGCAAGTATTTCCGGGATTGAATCGCCGTACTTGCGTTTGAGGGTGTCGATTAGTACCAGCCGTTCTTCAACGCTATCCAGTCGTTTTGGGTTAGCCTCGACCGTTTCCAGGTAGCCGCGCAGGCTCTTGGCCAGATCGTTCATGTCTTCGAAGATGGACTGGGCTCGCTCGTGTAGAATGGATTGAGATGGATCCAGGCGCATGAGGCTCGCAAGTGATTGTACGACCTGCCCCAGCATATCCGTAGCGGCTGATGCTTCTGGTGTTCCTTCGTCGAGAATTACCAGGCTTTCCTGTACGAGCTTCGCCAGGTTCTCGGCGTTTGCCAGACGGTTGCGCTCCTCGCGCAGTCCAGCCTCCTCGCCAGGAATTAATTGAGCGACTTGGATTTCTTCGATCTGGTATTTCAGGATGTCAGCGCGGTGGGCAATTTCCTGTTCAGAGCGCTGTAATTGTTGGATCTGGTCTGAGACCTCGTTCAACCGGCGATACGTCTTGCGGTAAGCCGACAGGATCTCTCTGACAGAGAGTGCCTGGTCTGTAAGAGTATATCTGTCTAAGAGTGTGAGGTGCCGATTAACTCTGAGCAGAGAGAGGTGCTCGGATTGACCATGCACATCGATCAAATGATCTCCGACCTCACGCAATAATGAGACACTAACACTGCGTCCATTGATTCGGGCGACATTTCTTCCGGTCAGGCGTATCTCCCGTCCCAGTGTGATGTGCTTTTTATCGTCCAGCAAATCCTCACGTTCGAGGATGCTTAAAACACCACTGCGAGCGGATGATTTTATGCGGAAGACACCTTCCACGCTGGCACGTTCCGCACCGCTGCGCACCAGGGTAGCATCGACCCGCCCCCCCAGGATGGTTTCGACTGCATCAATGATGATCGATTTGCCCGCCCCGGTTTCCCCGGTAAGTGTGGTCAGTCCGGATTTAAAGCGCAAGTCGATGCGGTCTATGATGGCGAAATTCTCAATCCGTAATTCTTTCAGCATGATTCTGACACTCTAATTGGTGCGGGCAACGGTTATTCGTACTGCTGAGCGTACCCTCAGCACTAAAGATTATATCCTGATCCCTCTCAGGCGATACGCCACCGCAGATGTCACCGAAAAGGTATAGTAACCTTGAAAGATTAATCCCCACAAGTCGAATCCTCCCAGGATGTTGAGCAACAGCAGCGGCAGACTTCCTAATAAGGCTGCCAGCGCTGCCAGCTGGAATAGGCGATTCGAACGTCTGCGGTTGACAGATCGATGGGCAATTTCTGCAATACCGCCACCAATGGCTGGCGAAAGGAAGATTGTGAAAAATCTAAAAAATCCTGGAATTACGTATACCAATAAGCTGCCCAAGAAGGATAGAACACCGGTGACAGCGAATATGACCAGATAATCGTACCATTCAGCAGTTTCGAACTTCTTTTGTTGGTTTCGGACGCACTCTTTGCACCTGTAACCGGTATCTGTAAGGACTGCGTCTTTCGGACAGATCAGTTTCTCGCAATGGTTACAACGCAGCGATGTTTCTACATCGGGATGGTAATAACAGTAAGTCGTAATAATTTCTTCGCTCATCGATGATTTCCTATGGATGGATTTTGGTTCATATGTTTTGTGAGGTTGCGATAGAAGTATCCTGGATCTTGAAAACGAATGAATTGAACGGTATGTTGGCTGGCGCGGATTTCCACGCGGTCGTCGTCGGCCAACTCGCTGGGTGTTTGACCATCCACAGAGAGTACAGCCGGGTAGTCGCTGTGCACGCTTACCCTGACAGATGAGCCCTCAGCCAGTACGATGGCGCGGTCCAATGACAGGTGTGGAGCGACGGGAACAAGAAGAATGTTGCGCAGTTCGGGAGGCAAGATTGGACCACCGGCAGCCAGGGCATAGGCCGTTGATCCGGTGGGGGTAGCCATGATGACACCATCTGACACATAGGTTGTCAGATACCGTCCATCGACGTAGGTATCCACGTGCACAGGTCGGAGCATCTCTCCTCGACTGACGACTGCCTCGTTGACTACGTGCCAGCTGCCGAGACAATCATTCGCCCGCCATTGTTCAGCGCGCAGCATCATGCGTCTTTCCAGTCGATAATCACCTTCCAATAAGCGTGGCAGCATCTTGCGCCATTGTTCCTGACGGATTTCCATCAAGAATCCAAAGCGCCCCAGGTTTATCCCCAGGATGGGTATCTCTGAGGGACCGCAGATGTGTCCTGCCCGCAGCATGGTACCATCTCCACCCAGTGCGATCAGCAGGTCGAATTCGCGGTCTATAACACGGTTCCGTAATTCATCATCGTAAAGAAGACCATGTATGGTATGAATGCCGCGTTCTTCTAGAAAAGCGGCGATTTCAACGGCTTCGCGTATCGCCTCGTTTATCTGCGGGTGGGCAGCGATGGCGATTCTTGTAGGGATCAGGTCCGTGTTTGACATGACGGGATAATTATAGCAGGTGTGACTTTATCAAGATAGACTCTGATCACAAATTGATCTGTAACCACAGCCTCGGCAGCGCGCGGCAGAATCGTGTGTACGGTTAACAGCGTTTCGACGATCCCGGGAACGGATTTCTTTCATTATTGCGTGCAGCTCTGACTCAATCTCTCGTGTGTAGTCTATCGCGAAGGTCCGGTCCTGGTAATGCAGGATTCCATAATCGGGACGCACGGTGAATGCATTTTCCACAAGCAGACAGTAAGCCATGAGCTGGTAAATGTGGCTTGCGTAGGGTGCCTTAGGAGCCCGGCTTGACTTCACCTCTACCGGGATGATCTGACTGCCCACCTCTACCAGATAATCAGGCCGGCCTGTAAGAGATGTTCTCCGATCATAGAGCGGATCTTCGATGGGTTCCCATGCCCGGGTATCGGTGTAGATAATCCTGCCGGCTGGCAGCCCGCTCTCACGTTGTCTGCGTCGGGTATACCATAATAACAGCAATCCTAAAATTAATAGCAGAAAGGCGAAATAAAGCACTGGAATGGCCCGTTATGTGTCGTGTAGTTCGTATCTTATCAATGCGGACTGATGCAGCAGTAAACAACTCAGAGAATTTGGTTCGCGATATAGACTACTGCCAGGATCAGCGCCAGAAGGATCGATATAATCGCGGCATACCGCAAATATGCGGTCATCTGCACTCGGCTCCCGTGACGATTGTGTAAAGCAGTTCCCTGCTCGAGTTCAGCGATGTTTTCAGATGCATAGCCGCTTTTCCGGTACCACCAGGCGCGTTGACAGTATAAAAAAGCGCTGATTTCAGAGGCCCGGATAACTCGCATGAGCAGGTCGTATCAGGAGCTTGATTGATCTAATTTTTCTTCGACGTGTTTCAGGCTTTGTTCGAGCTGCTGCTGGCGTAGACTGATCAGCACATCACCCCGCGTCCGTTCAGTAATGCTGCGCACTATATCTGTTAAACGGCGCAAGCCCCAGGTCACCGCGTCTGGATAATCCATGGTGACAAGGATGGCGTAGATATCATCCATATAACTCAGCAGGCGTTCGGCTTCTCTTGTATGTCCGCCAATCAAGATGTCAATGATTCGACGCCGCAGTTCACCGACTGATTCAGCCAACCCTTTCAGGTAAGTTGCGTATTCCAGGTCGAGTTCCTCCGGTGACGGCAGTACACCGTCCTCCAACAGGGAAAATACAATACTTGCCTCAGCATATTCCTTCAGTGCGTCCTGTGTATAGCCGGCGTAGTATAGGTCCGGGTAATCAGCCAGGTTATCGCGTAGTAATCCTACCAGGCCGCGCGCCTTCTCGAGAGATTGTTGAGCATTTTGGCGTTCGTTCCTGTGCGTTGCGCGTATTGATTCTGCACAGCGTCGAGTCAGGACTCGCGCATGCGTTAGCGCCTGGTCTCGGGTTGCGGTGCGGGAATCGAACGAACTACGTATTCGTTCAGCGATCTCTTCGAGTTGATCCATGTTTTAACTCCTTTTGGGTGGTTCCTGGGGCGGATCGGACGGCTTGAACAGGTAATCGGCCAAGGATTTATTACCCGGTATTTTAATTTCGCCATGTGTGGCCTCGAACTTTTTTAGATTTTCTCCTAATGCCAGGACAAAGAGCTTAGCCGCAACGGGAGTCATTACAATTCTTGAACTTACTTGCGGCGGCTTTCCACCCGGCAGAAGATGGGCGAAATCTAAAACCAGCTCAGAGGGTGAGTGTGATATCCGAACCAGATTGACGTATTCTATTTCCAGATCATCCGGTATGACCATCTGCGGCAGTTTGGGCGCTTTCGGTTTTGCGGGTTGGGCGGTCATTTCTTCCTCCTGGAACAAAAGTGACCGCAGGAATCGCGGTCACCTCTGCTTTCAGTACGTAACATAAATTAAAATGGAATCTCGTCTGGGCCGTCTTCGGGCGTGCCTGACCCAGAATCGCCGGACGGATATGGGGTTGACTCCTCTCCTCGAGGAGATAAGAAACGTACTGTCTGTGCGGTAATTTCGAAAGATGCACTGGGTGTACCGTCCTGGCGGTTCCATATGCGAGGGCCACCGGTGTTAAGGTCAGGTACAAGCCGCCCTTCTACCAATACCTTTTTCCCCGATTTCAGGTACTGGTTGCAGGTTTCGGCCAATTTTCCCCAAGTTGCGACGCGGAACCATATTGTCTCTTTGACTTGCTGTCCGCTGCTGTCGTTGTAGTTCCGGCTCGTGGCGAGGGAAAAGTTCGTAACCGCCTGCCCGCTGGGTGTATAGCGCATTTCCGGATCGCGACCCAGGTTGCCGACAATGATGATCGTGTGGAACATGTATTCCTCCTTCTTGCTGATAATTAAGTGAGCGGATGGTTTAGATACCGGGCGAACACCGCCCGGGGCAAGTGTATTCGAACACTCACACCGTCATTGGAATTATTGTAAACGTTTTTTGTGATTCGGTTAAGGGTGATTTACTCATTCCTGAACTGCAGGCAATAATGGTGAAATGTATTGCTTACCCAGGCGCTGCCCATACCATACGGAGCCAGGCGTTGGTTATCCTGCACCCATATGCGTTCATCCTTGAGCCTGTATATTGCCCCCAGGCTGCGCGCTAAGTCCCAGGCTAAAGGGTATATCACGCCGCCCTTCTTGATGTTTTTTACAATAATCGTCAGGTAAGCACGATGCCTTAAGTATGGTTTTATGGAGATATATATGTCTGTCAAACGCTCTAAGAACTGGTCGTAATCTTCAATATTCCCGAGGTCGTTCTGGTCATTCGAATAAAATACATCCATATCAGGTGAGGCGCGGCGTTCTTTCTGGGTTTCTGCGCCGCGCGCCCGCAGCATGTCCCAATATGGGGGAGAGGTCAGTACATAATCAATGGTTGGAATGTGGTGTATTTGAACGTGCTTTGGGATACGCGCGGCATCACCCGTGATTACAGCGGCCTCAAGTCCAGCGGCTTCTGCGCTCAATAACTGGCGTTCTACAGCGATGACCTGGCGAGCGATGTCAGCGTAACCCGGGTTGAGTTCGATGCCATAGCTGTTCCTGCCCGAACGGAGCGCGGCCACAAGTGTGCTGCCTGTACCAACCATCGGGTCAAACACCACCTGGTGTTGTTTGGTAAAGAATTCAATAAACTCCTGCGCCAGGGTCTCCGGGAATTTTGCCGGATGTTGCAGCACATCTTTACGCCTCGGGGGAGGGTTGTGTAAAAACCAGGATTTCTGGAATTTTATCCAGCTCTTTGGATCGAGGTCGTTTAATCGGTTCTTGAAAGGACGTTTTGCCATGGTTGTTTTTTTTTATTCGAAATTCGGCTGCTGTGTAATCGGCTGAAAATAATTTGACAAGATCCCAGCCTGATTATGGCCGATTACTTTAGCAATTCGCCGCATGCGTTCTAGCTGTTTGTAAAGTTTCTTTCGGCGAATTGCTTGGTTGCCGATAGATCATGTCAATTACACACATTTCACTACACAATCGCAGCAGGTCTTATCCCGTGCTGCTTGTTACCTTAGTTGATCATCATCCATTCTTATCTGCTAACTTCATAAACCACCAGGTTTGAGAAATTGACGGTCACGGCGCCCTCTCCAGAGGAGCGAGCAAAAACTCCCAGTGTGCCAGATGATATGCTTGGGTCACGTACACTGAATTGATACGCATCGTTGATATAGAAATGCAGCTCGATGCCGTTTGCCCAAACGCCAAGTCTGGACATGCTGGGGGCACCAGGCGGGACTTCGCTGCTGTATATCAGCGGCTGGGGGGAGGATGCGGTCCCATTATAGTATTTGTCCAGCCGGGTTTGCCCGTCGCAGGTTAAGGAGAAACGATAAAAATCAAAAGCGGGAGAGACGCGGATTAGAACACCGTACTCATCTTCCCCACTGCAAATACTTGGGCTGGCTGTAATCTCCGCATAATAGTCCCCCAGCTTGGTAGCCTGGCGAAGGCTGTATAAATAACCACGCGGTTCGGAGATGGCGATTGAGAGCTCGTTGACCCCTGTTGCGACGCTGCCCACCGGACCCCTTGTCATCGTCCACAGGGACGGGTCACTGAAATCGTCCACAAATAGCGGTTCTCCGAAGGCGGGTTGGATATTAACGGTCGGCGTGGTCACGCCAACTGGTGTTGGGTGGCGCGTGAATGTCGGTGTGGGCGGGAACCAGATCTCGGTGGAGGTCGGGGTTACTGTCGGGGGTACAGCTGTATCTGTCGGCAGCGGCGGCGGCGTTTTTAGAGGTGTACAGGACGCCAGCCCCGTGAGAAGCAGTATCAGCAAAAGCTCCATGTAGAGAGACTTCATGCCTTTAGTTTACTATGGAAGCCGCGAGGATTGTGTAGATTTTCTTGTGTAATTTTTTGTGTGCGTCGCAGACGCACACAAAAAATTACACACATTTTAGTACACAATCGCCGCGATGCTTGCAAGTAGATGAATTTCATAAGTTTGTGGACTCAGTGAGAATATTCGAGCTTTATCAGATTTCTAATTTGGTGCGAGTTAAAGTAAAATATGTGTGTTGGAGAGATGCATTTCTTATCCTATTGAAATACCCTACACACCACATGGGCTCAATACACATTTCCCTTTCCTGGAAACCCGATCATACTATTACTATAAGGAGAACAGCATGCGTAAGAAGAGTATCCTGATCACTGGCGCGGCGGGTGAAATCGGCGACGCGCTGATAATGAACCTGGCAGAAAATGACTACAATCAAATCGTAACATTGGATTTAAAGGAATTGTCACCTGAAATAACCGCCAAAGTTACACATGTCCAGGGTGACATCTTGGATCAGGCTTTATTAGCAAGACTGGTCAGTGAGTATGAAATAAGTACCATTTATCACCTGGCGGCGCTGCTGTCCACCAGGGCTGAATTTACTCCGGAAGCGGCTCACAAGGTGAATGTGGAGGGCACCATGGGGTTGCTGAGGCTGGCGTTGGAACAATCTCAATGGCGTGGAGATTCGGTCCTATTTATCTTCCCTAGCTCGATCGCTGCCTATGGAATGCCCGACCTGGAAGTCAAAACAAAGTTCGCCAATGTACGAGAATGGGAGTGGAATTACCCGCGCACCATGTACGGATGTAACAAACTGTACTGCGAAATGTTGGGTATTTATTACAGCCAGTATTATCGTCAATTGGCAGCAGATCGTCCCGTGATGGTGGACTTCAGAAGCATCCGCTTTCCCGGGCTGATCAGTGCTTTTACTGTTCCAAGTGGAGGAACCAGCGATTATGGCCCAGAGATGCTTCACGCTGCAGCCAAGGGTGAACCCTACGCCTGCTTTGTGCGCGAAGATACGTGCATTCCTTTCATGGTCATGCCGGATGCTGTTAATGCACTGGTAAACCTGGCAGCTGCACCTTCCAGCAGCTTGAGCCGGCGTGTGTATAACGTGACCAGCTTCAGTTTATCAGCAGCAGAATTTCGGGAAAAAGTGCTGCAGTACTTCCCAGACGCCCAGATCACGTTTGAACCGGATGTTTGCCGCCAGGGCATCGTCGATAGCTGGCCAGCGGAGTTGAACGACAACAATGCCCAACGCGATTGGGGGTGGTCTCCAGAATATAAGCTAGACCGGGCATTCGAGGAGTATCTGGTGCCCAATATACGGAAACGCTATCGAACGTGATCAGGTAGGAGCCAACCCTCCGCTCGATCGTTCTGTTTGGGTATGCAGGGAAAGCTCCGACTGGTTAAAAATCTTCTGGCTTGTATCTAGTAGTCTGTCACTGGGAGGATGATGATTGTCATTCTGAGCCCGATCGAACAATCTTTATCGTTCGATCGGCAGCGAAGAATCTCAGGCACCGCTGGGGGAGATTCTTCGCTGCACTACGTTCCGTTCAGAATGACATTTTCCATCTAATTTAGTGTGATTGAGTACTAATACATTGCCGACATCACATGCGGTGGTTCAGCATTGAAGTTAAGATAAAATTCTCGGACACCAATTTTTTGCTCAAGTCGATTATGTAGTGAAATGTATGTAATTTTGTGTGTGCGTCGCAGACGCACACACAAAATTACATAAGAAAACCTACACAATCCTCAAGTCTGATCACTGAACATAGAAAGCTACCAGCTTCTCCGAATCTCATCTTTCAGTTATTACATCATTATTTTGGAGGCGTCATGACAAAAAAACGAACGGTCGGCTACATCGGTCTGGGTCTCATGGGGAAGTCCATGGCTCGAAATATTCTTAAGGCGGGTTTCCCTCTGGTGGTGCATAACCGCAGCCGGGGACCGGTAAACGAACTGGTTGCTGAAGGCGCTCAGGAGGCGTTTTCACCATCTGAAGTGGCCTCCAGGGTGGAGGTGGTGTTCACAAACTTGCCCGACTCACCCGATGTTGAATCTGTCGTATTGGGTGAGGACGGCATCATCGAGGGTGTTCGTCCTGGGATGATCTTTGTGGATAATTCAACCATCAAGCCCGCTACCGCGCGTGATATAGCGAACAAGCTGGCTGAAAAAAGCGCCCTCAGCCTGGATGCGCCGGTAAGTGGGGGTGACATCGGTGCACGCGATGGCACGCTGACCATCATGGTCGGTGGTCCTGGTGAGGCACTGGAAAAAGCGAGACCGATCTTACAGGCTGTGGGAAGTTCGATCACGCATGTGGGCGATAGTGGTGCAGGGCAAATTGCGAAGGCTGCTAATCAGATCATGGTGGCTGCTCAAATGGTCGCCATGGGTGAATTGCTCATCCTGGCCAAGAAATCTGGTGCGGATCCACAGATGGTTGTTGAAGCTATTCGTGGGGGGGCAGCCCAGTGTTGGACCCTGGATATCAAAACGCCGCGCCTATTTGCCGGTAATCGCAGCCCGGGATTCAAGGCTTACATGCAAGCCAAGGATCTTGCCATCGTACTCGATACCGCACGGGAATATGGGGTCCCCTTGCTATCTGCTGGGACTAATGCCCAACTTTTCAACGCCATGCTTGAAATGGGCATGTCGGAACTGGATAACTCGGCCGTGATCGGCGTCATTGAAAGCCTCTCAGGAACAGAATTATTAGAATGATGGAAGTGAAATAATTCCATTACGTGACGTTTCTCGTTTTGCTCACGAATTAAAATTAAGTCTTATGTGTACTACCGATACCAATTTGCAACCATTACTGCAAATCTTCGTATATAGTAGTAGCGATAGAACGACCCAATAACCTGCCCGCCGTGTACGTCGGTAAATTTGGATCAGGATTTCAACCAGGAGAATGTTGTGCAGGACCGCGAGGCCAGATGGCTGATTCAGGCACAAAAAGGTGATCCACAGGCGTTTACGCACATTGTGGAAGAATATCAAAGACCCGTATACAACTTGTGTCACCGCATGCTTGGAAACGCACAGGATGCAGAGGATGCTGCCCAGGAGTCATTTCTAAAGGCTTATAAGGCCATGAACCGTTATGATCCGAATCGCTCGTTCTCGAGCTGGCTGCTAGCCATCACTGCACATCATTGTATCGATCAAATCCGGAAGCGGCGCTTCAAAATGGTCTCCATCGAAGAACTGCCAGTGCCGGATTTGCCAGATGTCTCACCAGGTCTTGAGACCAGGCTTGATAATAAGGAAGAACGGCTTCGCATTAGAGTGCTCCTGGATGTGTTGGACCCCACGGATCGAGCGGCTGTGGTGTTGTATTACTGGTACGACTACTCGTACAAGGAAATCAGCCAGGCTTTGTCGTTGTCGGTCAGCGCAGTAAAAAGCCGCCTGCATCGTGCAAGGCGTGCGATGGCGAGTCGCTGGATAGAGCAACATCCACAGACACTGAGTGCCGAAAGGATAACCGTATGAGCCACCAGCCATATGAAGACTTACTCTTCTCGGATGAGGAACTGACCCACCAGGAGTCTGCAGCTCTGCACGAACATTTACAAAGCTGCGAATCTTGCTTCCAACTCTCGGTCGCCTGGCAGGAGGTAGAAAGTCAGTTGAAGTTTACAGCGGTGGCTGCTCCAGAACCGGACTTCGTCAACCGCTGGGCTTTACATCTGGAAGCTGATCAAAAAAAACGTGAGAAAAGACAAAATTTAGTCATGCTCGTGACTACATGGGGCACCGCTGCGATCCTTTTAGTGGGACTGATTTTCCTGGCCTGGCCATTGCTCCAATCTCCAAAAATGGTGATACTAACCTATCTCTACCAGTTCATCGGGTTGTTATCACTGGCGAATTTTGTCCAGGGACTTCTTTCAGCGCTGGCAGAAGGGATATCCGGCGGCGTACAGCTGGTATGGATATTTCTTGTGGTAGGCGGGATCACCCTCATGGGTGTACTTTGGGTCGCTTCTTTACGCTATCTTACTAATCCACGGAGAGTGAAACTATGAAAACATATACGAAAGTTGGTTTGGCCCTGTTACTAATCCTGGCCTTGATTTTACCGCTTGTTTATTTTAGTGTGAACCGGGTACGCAGCAGCTGGGAAGGAATTCAACCTGATGCGAGATTATATACGCATGTCCAACGTTCTTCAATCGGGTTGTCGCTTCCAGCTGGGATAAGTTCCCAGATTGCTAAGAGCATCCCTCGTTCGGCGAGCAGATTGGTTGACTCAAATCTGATATTGACGCGCGGCTCGATGGCAAAGGAAATTACCGGAGATAAGTTCGTGTTCGGAGGAACCTTTACCCTGGTCGAAGGGGACACTTTGGACGGCAACTTGTACGTTTTCGGCGGCATCGCCACGCTTGAAGAAGGTTCTCTGGTCGATGGTGATGTTGTGCTGCTGGGTGGAACCGTAGAAATCAACGGCACAGTAGACGGTGAAGTCGTTGCCATGGGTGGATTGGTGACCCTTGGCCCATCAGCCATCGTTGATGGCGACGTTAGCATCGTCGCTGGGCACATTGATCGAAGTCCCGGGGCTCAAGTCTACGGCGATGTCAATACGGGTATCGAAGGACCGGTATCTGTCACCATCCCGGGTGGTGTTCGGGCGCCGATTCCGGGCGGTGTAAATTTCCCAACCATTCAAATAAATACCAATCCCTTCTGGGAGGGGTTGTGGGTGCTGTTCCGCTCGATCTTGTGGGCTGCTGTGGCGGTGCTGGTCGTTTTATTCCTGCCCAAAAATACGCAGCGCATCGGTGAAGTAGCCATCTCCCAGGCGCCAATCTCTGGCGGATTGGGTCTATTGACAGTCGTAGTGGCACCGATTATCTTTATCGTCGTTGCGATAACCATTATCGGTATCCCGCTGAGCTTACTGGGCGTCTTCTTGCTTTTCTTAAGCGCTGTGTTTGGCATAATCGCAGTCGGAACACAGGTCGGGCAGCGCCTGGGTCGCATGCTGAATCGTGAGTGGGCGCTGGCTGTAGCGGCTGGAGTGGGCACTTTCTTGCTCATGTTGGTCGTGGATGGTCTCAGCAGTGTCATTCCATGCATCGGCGGATTAGCCGCATTTCTCCTTGTTGTGATTGGCATTGGTGCGGTCCTGCTGACCCGTTATGGCTCACGCGACTATCCATCCTACGATACGTCTCCAGTACCCGCTTTGGAGGCCGAGCCGGTTGAAGTTGAAGCCGAAACAGAAGTTGGTGCGCTTCCTGCTGAGACGCAAGCCGAGCTCCAGGACGAAAATTCTGAAGCAATTCCACCCGCAGAATTACCTGCCGATGATGGAGATGGAGAACCCCCCGAGGACGCCTAAAGAAATATAATCAATTAAAATGGCTCCCATGCTGATGAATATCGGGCGTGGGAGCCATTCCAGTTCTCTCAGAGGATGGAACGGAGAAATGTTTTACTGATCGTTGCATAAGTTATTAAACGTCTCACCCGTTGTTTGATCGCTGATTGGGTTTAGCCTTCAATGCAAGGATCAGTAGTTGGCGGTATTGACGAAGGTGGGACTAGGGAGCCGTGTCGTGCTGCTGCATTAACCGGCGTACTGCAGTAACGCTCCAAGAACAATTAGCATTTGACCCAATTGATACGTGACAATCGTACGCTGCCTTCCGTAAGAGAGAGGCGCCACGAATTTATTCCAGGCCAGGTAAGTATCGGAAAGTGTAAACAGCAGGGCTCCCAGGCTGACCGATAAAGCTGCGGTCATCTGCCATTCAGGTCTCACCAGGGTCAATAACGCTGAATACATCATCATCGTGATGGCGATCGTATAAACCAGGATGGGGATTTTTAAGCGCTCGCTGCCTGAGTCCAGAAGACTCGCGGCTATGCGGCGGTATAACTGAATGCTCGGAAGGATAGCGAACACCGCCAGGATCAGGCTGGCGATATTGACCGGCGGTGGTGTGTAATTCAATCCGATAATATAGGAGATGTGTGCAAGCAGGAAGGAGATCAGACCGGCTGCAAATTGATCTTCAGGTAGAACCAGAAACATGTCACCTAAGAGTGAGAAAAGAAGACCTACACCAATCCACAGCATCGGACCTTGAAAACCGCTTACCTGCCAGACCCATAACAGCAGGGTCAGGATCACAGCTGGTTTGAATACATATTCCCCCTTTCTCCATTCTTTGGCCACAGCGACCCAATCCAGGATGGCGAAAAACAGAGCGATCCAGAATAAATAATACGTCATCGCGGCTCCACGCTGTTACCTGGGGTTTGGTTTTAGTATCCAAATCTGCGCAGAACTTTTTCGTCATTGCGCCAGTTCTTACGCACTTTTACCCTCAACTGCAAGTAGACTTTTCGACCGCTCATGGTTTCGATCTCTTTCCGTGCGGAGGTACCGATTTCTTTCAGCTTTTTCCCACCTTTGCCGATCACGATAGGTTTATGGGATTCCTTTTCTACGAAGATTGTCGCTTCGATGTAAGCCCCGTGTTCATTACGCTCTTTGTACTGATCGATCCGGATTGCGATTCCATGTGGGACTTCGTCGCGCAATATTTTTAAAGCGGTTTCGCGGATCAGGTCGGCGGCAATCTCCCGTTCGTAAAGGTCAGTGATTTGATCCTGTGGGAAAAACGGGAATCCGTCCATTAATTTGCCCGTAATTGTGTTCACCAGTAATTCCAGGTTATCGCCTCGGGTGGCGGATATGGTTAATGGGAGGGCTTCTGGAGCCAGAACTATGAAGGCGGCTTGATTCTTTTCACTGGTAGCCTCATCCACCAGGTCAACCTTGTTCAATGCCATGATCGTTGGAACAGACCTTCCGAGGGAGCGCAGATGCTCCGCCAGGATGTACTCATCTGGATGCGGTTTCTGGCTGATATCGACAACCCAAAGTATGACATCACTATCCTGCAGAGTATCAATGGCCTCCTGGTTCATGTTTTCGCCAAGTTTGTGACGCGCTTCGTGTACACCGGGTGTATCCACGAAAATGATTTGGGCATCCTCAAGGTTTAAGATACCCATCTGGCGTTTGCGGGTCGTCTGTGGACGGGGAGAAACGGCTGCGATCTTTTGTCCTAAGAGAGTATTGATGAGCGTTGATTTACCGACATTGGGTCTGCCCATCACCGCTACGAAACCTGCTTTATATTGGGGGGCTTGGATTGGTTCCATTATGCTGTTCATTCTATCAGAGAATTGACGCTTACTGATCCTTGCATTGAAGGCTAAACCCAATCAGCGATCAAACAACGCAAGACACGTTTAGTTACTTATGCAACGATCAGTAGTTTATAGAAATTATACTCAAATCCCTGTCTTAGCCAGGGGTGAGGATTGAGTGCTGAAAAATTATACAAGAAAACCTACACAATTGGGGTGAGTTTATATGTGGGGTAGGCGAGGATGTCAGGTTTTGTGCACTGGTTCGGGTTAATGTGTTGGAAATCTCAACGAATGTTAATGTAATTCAGATAAAGTTTGCTTGACCTGATGTGTACGAATCAGGTATAATGTTAGTTCGTTAATTTAGGTAAATTGTTGGAATGGAACGTTTTAATTAGTTTTGGGGCTTCCTGTATCTGATGCGTAAGACGTTCGGAACATTATCTACGGCGTTTTGCGCTTTTTGCATGCATATCAAGCCAGAGTACTAATCAAGTTCAGGAGAGAGCGAATGGCATCAGCTTTGCCGAAAAAATCTTACGCGCGTATCGAGGTAAATCTTTCACTTCCGGAGTTAATTGAGGTCCAATTGTCTTCATTCCGCCGGTTGAAAGAAACAGGTCTTGCAGATCTATTCAATGAAATCACACCCATAGAATCATATAACAAATCACTAAAGTTGTACTTCCCGAGCAAAACCAAAGAAGCAAAAGAGAACAAACTTGCTTATTGGTTTGACGAACCGAAACACACAATCGAAGATTGTGTAGAGCGTGATTTAACCTATTCGTCCCCTCTGCATGTGGATGTCCTGCTGATCGATAAAGAGAGTGGGGAAATGATGAAGGAGACAATATTTCTGGGCGACTTCCCAGAGATGACGGAGAAGGGTACCTTCATTATTAATGGTACCGAGCGAGTAGTGGTATCCCAGCTCATTCGCTCTCCGGGAGTTTATTTTGAAGCCCCGCCCGACAGATCGACAGGTCGACCATTGGCGATGGCGAAGCTAATCCCGGATCGCGGGGCTTGGATGGAATTCGAGACCCGCAAGAGTGACTACCTCACCCTACGTTTCAATCGGAAGCGAACAGTACCGGTGACGATATTCTTGCGCGCCCTGGCTGCAGTGGATGACGGTCTTAAAGAGAACGCCATTAAGGAAGGCAGCGATGAGGAATTGTTAAAGCTTTTTAGTGATGTTGATAACAATCCCGATCGTATGTATATTTCCTCAACGTTTTCTCAAGAGCCCGAGTGGGATCTTTCTCATGGTCACACTCTTGCGGAAGCGGCAATACTGGAGTTCTTCCGACGAATGCGCCCGGGAGACCCAGCGACATTGGAGAACGCTTCTGATTTCCTGATTGAACAGCTGTTTGATCAACGCCATTATGACCTTGAGAGAGTCGGGCGTTATAAATTGAACCAGAAGCTGGAACTAGACGATCACGTTCCAATAACGCATCGCACGATAACCAAGTGGGATATCGTGCGCCTGGTAAGACGTATGATTATGATCAACAACGGCAACCAAGAACCCGACGACATCGATCACCTCGGCAATCGCCGCGCAAAAACCGTCGGTGAGTTGATTCAGAATAAGTTGCGTATTGGACTGCGTAGGATGGAGCGCGTCATTAAAGAACGCATGTCCATTCGTGACCAGGATCAGCTATCTCCGATCACATTGATCAACATCCGACCGGTCGTGGCGTCGCTGCGAGAATTTTTTGGCTCCAGCCAACTATCCCAGTTTATGGATCAGACAAACCCGCTCGCAGAGCTGCGCCACAAGCGCACCTTGTCTGCCTTGGGCCCAGGTGGGCTGCGGCGCGAGCGAGCAGGATTCGATGTGCGTGATGTTCACCATTCCCACTACGGCAGGATCTGCCCTATTGAGACCCCAGAAGGCCCAAACATCGGTCTGATCGGTCGCCTGGCCTCGTTCGCACGGGTGAATGAATACGGTTTCATCGAGACGCCCCTGCGTCGTATATACCATGCATTAAAACCTGACGATCCAAAGCTGGTTGGACGGGCATTGAAGGAATCATTGGTTGCTCCGAGAACCGGGAAGGTTATTTTAGAAGAGGGAGAGCGTATTACAGAAAAGGTAGCAAAAAGTATCTCCAAGAGAAAACTGGACGAGATCAAGATTGTGCCTTTTGTCTCGAACGATATCGTGTATCTATCTGCGGATGTAGAGGATCGTTACCTGATTGCTCAGGCAAACACGCCGCTGTCCAGCGAGAGTGAATTTGTCCGGCCTCGCGTTTCGATAAGGCACCATTCGACATTTACTCTCGCTGCACCGGAGGACATAGATTTTATCGACGTCGCGCCGCATCAAATTGTGGGCATCAGTGCTGCTTTGATCCCCTTCCTTGAACACGATGACGCAAACCGCGCCTTGATGGGCTCCAACATGCAGGCCCAGGCCGTTCCTCTGCTTCAGCCGGATGTGCCGAAGGTTTCGACAGGCATGGAATACAACGCTGCCATTGACTCTGGTCAGGTTGTCGTCGCGGAAGAGGCTGGTGAAGTTGTATCTGTCACCGGGAAACGCGTGGTCATCCGAAATTCTAGGGGTAAGGACAGAGAATACCCTTTGCGCAAGTACCAGCGATCGAACCAGAGCACCTGCATAGATCAACGACCAGCGGTGGTAAAAGGACAGGTGATAACCAAAGGTGTTGTGATTGCAGATTCCTCTTCAACCAGTAATGGTGAATTGGCGCTGGGACAGAATGTGGTTGTTGCCTTCATTTCTTGGGAAGGTGGTAACTTCGAAGATGCAATACTAATCTCCGATCGCCTTGTGAAAGAAGACCGCTTCACGTCCGTGCATATCGAGAAGTACGAGGTTGAATCGCGTGATACTCGCCTGGGTCCGGAAGAGATCACTCGTGATATTCCGAACGTGGGTGAAGATGCGATCAAGGACCTCGATGACCAGGGAATTATCCGTATCGGCGCCGAGGTAAGCCCGAATGATGTTCTCGTGGGTAAAATTTCTCCCAAGGGTGAGAAAGAATTAACCCCGGAAGAACGCTTGTTGCGGGCTATCTTTGGTGAGAAGTCACGTGACGTGAAGGATACTTCACTTCGAATGCCGCACGGTGAGCGCGGTAAAGTAGTGGAAGTTAAAGTCTTCTCTCGCGATGAGAACGACGACTTAAACGCAGGCGTAGATATGATGGTGCGAGTATCCGTGGCACAGCGGAGAAAAATCACGGCAGGTGATAAGATGGCCGGGCGTCACGGTAACAAAGGTGTGGTTTCTAAAGTTGTGCCAGAAGAGGACATGCCGTGGCTCGATAATGGTACTCCTGTTGATATCATCCTCAATCCGCTCGGTGTTCCGGGACGCATGAATATTGGCCAGGTGCTGGAAACGCATCTCGGCTGGGCTGCAAGCCGACTGGGATTTCGCGCAATTACACCGGTGTTCGATGGCGCAAGCGAGAATGAAATTGAGGCCGAGCTAGCTCGTGCGTGGCTGATCGATCATGCCTGGAAAAAAGTTGGCGAAGCCGCGTGGGAATGGCTAAACCAATATGAATACGACCCTGAAAGCATCGAAGATGATGATGAAGTGCGGCGCATGTACCTGGAGAACTGGTTGGGCGAAAAAGACTACGACATCTCACGCATGGTCTCTGATGAGACATATGCGCGCCGAGTAGCACTGCGGGAGTGGTTGCGGGATAAAGGATATGATCCGGAAGGCATACTCGTTTATGAAGATGATCCATCCCCAAATAAATATGATCCGGAAAGAGATCTACGGGCGGTAGACGTCTGCCTGCACCTCTGGATAGAGGAGATGGATTGTGAGCAGGTCGCAGGGTTAGCCGATGAGGACCTTCCTGCGCTAGCTAAAAAAGTCTCCCTGGAATGCGGCGCTCCGGTTCCCACACTTGGTAAGCAGTTCCTTCGGGATGGTAAGACAGGCATACCTTACGACCGGCCAGTGACAGTAGGTATGATGACCATGCTGAAGCTTCATCACCTGGTTGAAGATAAGGTACATGCTCGGTCTACCGGACCATATAGCCTGGTTTCTCAGCAGCCTTTAGGTGGGAAGGCTCAATTTGGTGGACAGCGATTTGGTGAGATGGAGGTATGGGCTTTGGAAGCCTACGGCGCTGCATATACTCTCCAAGAGATGCTCACGGTCAAATCGGATGACGTCCAGGGACGCGTAAAAACTTACGAGGCGATCGTCAAGGGTGATGCGATTGAGGAGCCAAGCATACCAGCATCATTCCGAGTGCTTGTCAAAGAATTGCAGAGCCTGGGCCTGGCTGTTGAGGCAGTAACAGACACCGGAGAACTTATTCGTTTCGGTAAGGATGAAGAAAAGGCTCGACCTCCTAGATTGCGAACTGGTCTCTTAGGACTGGGAGATGAACTCTAAACGGTAGTTGGCTGGAGTATTGCGCTGTAGAGTTTGTGCAGATTACCATTTTGATTTTTCTGTGCCTTGACTGTAAAAATGGCACATGGTAAAATCTCCTTTCGTTGCCTTTACATTTCAAAGTGGGCGGCAATACCCCCGCCCCGGCAATCCAAGGCTAAGGGTTTTGTTAATATCAAGAGTAAATTGTAAGGATGCCCTTGGCAGTGACAAACCAGTGAGGCCATCATGCACGA